>Ga0116227_10005518_pt1 | contig 26559 bp, 20 predicted proteins | sample S1TSphgellanicum_FD_89693 | JGI IMG/M metagenome (GOLD analysis project Ga0116227, IMG submission 89693) | Host-associated microbial communities from peat moss isolated from Minnesota, USA - S1T2_Fb - Sphagnum magellanicum MG | ecosystem: Host-associated > Plants > Peat moss > Unclassified...
ACCCCTCGGCTATATCCCGCCCGCCGAAGCTGAGGCAAACTACTATCGGCAACTTAAAACGGCTGCCGCTGAACCCGCATTAACTTAACCCAACCAGCCTCCACGATTCCCGGGGCGGTTCAGTTGCCATTCAGTAGGATAATCGCGGCGTTGCAACGGGTTCAGCCACTCAAGGCCGACGACCTGCGCGACGAAGGGTTGAGCTTGATCGACCGCGGTCGTTCGAGCGAGCGGCTGAGGTGTTGCTGCTTGTGTCGGTCGATTAGCCAAGACCACACTCAGCGCAAACACGGCACACGCCATCAGACCTGGCAGGAGCATCGGCCGCTTTCTCACCGACGTACTGCGCGAACCGATTACGAAAAAGGGACGCTTCGCGAATATCTTTGAAAGCAATGCGCACGTGCCCGCGAATTCTTGGTGGCGACGTTGCGGGTCGTTTGCATGAAGCGCATTGCTCTGCCTCACGCAATCCCCGAGGAGGGCAGGCTCGAAATCAGCGTAGCGCCGCATGAGGTCTTGTGACCATCAAAAGATGCCGGCTGACCATCGACGTCGACGTTTGTATCGCCTTCGACAATCTGGCATTCGCCATGTATCGGGCAGGTGCAGCGATCGCCTTTACGTGCGACCGGACGCCCCATCACTTCGCTGTTGGGGGCGCCTGTTTCCACACGGCCGCCGTGGCTATGGCGATCGCCTTTCCTGATGATTCCACGCATCGAGCTGACTCCTAGTACGAGTAACCTTGAGCGTTGCCGTAGTTCGTGTCGGGTCGTTTGCCCCACCACGGGAGATAGGCCAAACCTTCGCCACGTGCTCGCCACCAGTCGCGGTTTGGATCGATCGGGTTCAGTTTCGAGGGCGGCACGATCACGACTGCCATCGGGTGTTCTGGATCGGTTGTACCGGCCACGAGTGTGTTGCCACCCAGGTGGTTCGCCCGGCCGATTGCCAGGGCAACGTCGGTCAGTGCCGTGCCGGCGCCCATGTCGCCGAGCAGGGCGGACGTGTTAAAGGTCTGTTTCTGGTAGTCGTATTCGGGGAGTATTTCGGTGAGAGTTTGCGATAGGCTCGCCAGTCTGGCCGACGCCGCATCATCACCTTTGCCGGCATCATGGACGACATAGTGAATGTCGTGAGCAGCGACACCTGCGTTTTGCGCGGCCTGATCGATGGTCGCTTTCCACGCCTGTACGGCGCGCGTCGTGCCGGCCTTTGCTTCGGAGTCCTGCGTGTTGCCTGTCGCTGCGCGGCCAATCCATGCGAGCGGTTCCCGCTCGGTCTTGAAATCCGGCCCGGTCAGGATGAGCAGCGCCATGTTTTCGTTCATTAACCCATCTGTGGGGGGAAAGCTGGGGGCGTCCCAGTTCATCACCCACACGCTTTTGTCAGGGTGGACTTGCAGGTAGTCGAGTGCTTTGTTTAGGGAGGTGAATCCAGCATTCGGGCCACCGGGGGTAACGTGCACGTCCGGTGGTATGTTTTTGCTCCAAAGATCGGTGGCGTCTTCATTGCCGATCTCAAAGATGTTGACGATCTGGTCACTGAGGTATTTTCGTGCTCCTTCAGGGTCGAGTCGCCCAGCGGGGATTGCAAATTCGATGTGAATACCGGCAAGCTCTCGCCATTCGGCAGTATTCTTCGAATGCACCGTGTAAAAGTACTTCGGATTTATGACGTACACGTCGCCGAACAGGAGGAGAAGGTGATCGATGTACTTTTCATAAAAACCCTCGAAAGATTCGCGACCCTGATTGCCGTCCGCGACGATTCCGACAGGTTGCAATGTGGTAAAGCTCTTGGGGTCGCTTTCCACCATGTCATCGTGCTTGTTGGGTTTCGATAGTCCCATGGTCCACAGTAGTTCCCACTCGGTCGGATAGTCACGTCGCTGAAGCGGGTTGAGCCATTCGAGGCCTACCACCTGTGCCATAAATGGTTTCGAGCGATCTTGCGGAACGGCCGTCGCCACAACGGGAGACGTTGATAGGGCAGACGTCGACAACTGCGTTCGATGCTTCCATACCGCTGTCGCCAACGCCAATAAGGCGACGGTCAGTAAAATCGGCAGCACAATCAATCGCTTCATCAATTCCTCGAGAGACAAGAGCTGCGGCGCAGCGCGATACGAATAATACGTCCATAACGCTAACGGGACGAACGTCAGCAGCAATATCCCCAGTGCTAATCCCAAACGACGCGGCCATGTGACGAGGAGTGCATTCACAGGAACCTCGCCGCGTCAAGAAGGAGCCAGCCGTCTCGCTCATCGACGATTTTCTTAGGCATTTGAGCATCGGGATCGTTTTTGATCCACTTCGAGAGAAAGCTTCCCCCCATTTTTCCTGTTGCAAAGTAATCCGAATATTTTTTATTCGGATTACTTTTGTCGACCGCACCACTGAACCGCCAGTCAGCCTCAACACGGAGGTCATACAGATCCTGATCGGACAGATGGCACACGCCGATCGCCACGTCGTAGGCGAGCGCCTTCTCCGCGTGCTCGGGGTTCGTCATGATCGTCGAGTGATTGGTCGGATTGTTCGTCTCGGTCTTCTTCAGATAGTTCTGCACGACGTTATGTGAAAACGCAGCGGGAGAGCTGGTCGCCTGATAGCCCGGCTGCTCCGATACCACCTGTCCCTGATCGTCAAGGAGCGAACCATTTGAAGACGACGTCCTACGAGCTTCCTCACGGACGAGCGCATGGTCTTCATATCGCTGTGCAGCTTCGCTGTCGGCGTCCCCCAATGCAGGTGCGCTACCCTGATATTCGTCGAGGGCGTCACCTTTCTGCTTCGCCGCAGCGGCCTTATGCTTGTCCCGGGCCGAAGCCGGCGGGTCGTTGCCTTCGTTGAAATCACTGACGGCATTGGGCCCGTCGCTGGTCTTGACCACTTGCCCGTACTGGATCGCCTTGGGTGTGAAAGGCTGATCGAGCTTCGGCGCGGTCACGGCCACCGCCCATCCTTGCGGTGGATTGGCGTTCACCGGCAGTTTGACCACGTTGACGATGCTGAGGAGATGCCTGGACATAAAAGTGGCGACCTTTCCCGCCACTGTCTGATGGTTGTGCAGCGAGCGTGTGAGCGAAAAATTTGCCTTCGGAGACGATGGGAACCAGAAGCCAGGCGTTTCGCCCTTGCCGTAGCGCCAGTCGTTCTTCCAATAATCGTAGAGGGGAAAATTCGTGGGGTCTTGCCCGACAGTGAAACCGGATGCGAAGACCCGTTGGGTGAAGACGTCGTTACTGCGGGCTGCGGCCATCTCGTACATACTCATGCCGCGCCAGCCGATGCCCTGAACCGTCGATGCGGAAATGACCTGATCGTGCGGACAACAGTACAGTGTGACGCGTCCATAGGTTTTGTTTTTGAGTCCGTGAGCGGCTCTGTCGGCCGCAGCCGAATAGGGTTTGCCTCCATTCGCGGAAGGGCGCGAATTTGCCATTTCCTTATCGACCTTGGCCGGGTCCATTTCAAGGTTGGCCCGTTCGCGCAAGATCTGGAAATAGTTTGCGAGCGTCTCGGCGCGCGCTTCGAACGTTTCGCGGCCGCGTTCGCCCTGCGAGTCCTTTATGCTACGTTGCGCGTAGGAGTCCGGCGTAAGGTCGGTGACCAGGCTGTAGGGAGGATTGGTCAGCACATACGAATCGGCCACACATCGTCCGGACTTGCCCTGTTGATCTGTCACCGGCGGTAAGCGGTCGCCAAGGAATGCCGCAGCAATGCCGACCATGTTACCCTGGCTATGGCAAACGACAGTAATCGGTGCATCCGCCTGTTTTTTACGGATCGACTCGATCAGCTTTGCAAGCCTCAGGGCGCCCATCACGCCGTAGTTCCGGGCCGGCGTCGAATAGACCTGGCGGGCATCGACGGGGTTGATGTCCTGCACGGTGATCCAGAGGAAAAGCCGGTCGTTCACGCCTTCGTTCCAGAGATCCGGCAGACTTGAGCAGCCGTTTGCAAACGGACCGCCGCCCCAATAGTTTTGCTCGTTGAGGAACACGTTCCCGCCGTATTCCCTCATCTCTTCCTTGTTCGCCCTGTAACCCCACCGGAAGTGAATCACGGGTGAAAACGACGGCGTATCCTGGATGTACGTTTTCGAGCTCATCTTGGGATTAATGAACCCGTCACTAGTCAGGCTATTGATATAACTCGCGGGCGTAAGTTGCCCAGCCGCAGGGCCCTTGTGCGCCATCTGATCATCCAGGCGCCCCAGCCGGCGATTCAAACCCGCGCAGAGTCCCTTCTCAGCCGCGACGAACCACTCGCCCTCGGAGTTCACGCCGTGCACAAAAATGACCACGCCGGGTAACGGCATCGGCTTGACTGCAATCACTTTCTGGTTCTTGTCGAGTAGCGCCACGCCCTGTGTACGGGCAACTTCTGGAGGATTCGCAGTAGCCATATTTGATGTTCCGTCGATCGATCACACGTCGGTCTTGAAGAATTTGACAACCAGTTGCTCGAACTGGTCGCTGCTGACTGGGCTGAGCTGTCCGCTGGCATCCGTCTGCCCCTTGATGATCTCGCCCGTCGCCTTGTGAACTTCGGCCTGATAGCCTTCTATAGGCTGACCGTCGGACGCCCGCACGAGTTGCGGCACCCGCCCCAACGTCCCACTATCGAACTTCGGCATATCCGTACTCATGCTTGCCGGTCCCGCCCACGTATGTCCCACCGCCTTGACAGTAAAACTGCCCGGACACCCCAGTTCGATATTGGCGCCCTGCAATTTCAGGTAAGCGCCACCCGACGTCACCAACACCACCTGTTCGCTCGCCATCCCCGATAGCTTTCCGCCCGCGGCCGTGAGCAGGATGTTCTTCGCCGAGTCGACCTGCGTGTCGTCCGCCTGGCTCTGCAGCCGCACCTTGCCCTGGTTCGCGATCGCCGAGATGCCGTCCTGCTGGGCAAACATCGCCACGCCGTGTCCTGCCTGCAGATTGATCCTCTGGCCGCTGGTGTACTGAAGATGGTTTTGCGCCACCGTATCGACGTTGCCGCCGGCATAGGTCGCGACAGTCTTGGGCGTCGCCATGCTGATGCCGGCGGGCGCGGTCACGCCCACCACCGCCTGCGACGACGATGCTCCGCCGCTTGCATCGCCGTCACCGGATGCCGCCGCACCGTCATTCCACGACTTGACCGACGCCGCGAGGTCGCTCTGCGGCTGCGTATCCATCGCGAGGCCCTGATGCTGGGCAGCGTAATCGCCGAGGCTCTTGAACAACTCGACGCACTCCTGCATCAACTGCAGATACTCGTCGCGCGCAAGCTGTCCATTGCTCGCCTTGACTTGTTGCCATGCGGAGATGAGCATCGCCTTGCCGCTACGGATCGCCACGTTCGCGTCGCTGCGCAGTTCCGCGCCTTCGCCGCGAGCCGTGCCCTGCCCGTTGTCGCGCGGTTGGGTCAGGTAGCCGAGGTTGAGCTGGCTATAGGTGTGCTCGCTAGCCAGTTGACTGCTGATCTGTCCTGCGGTGTCGTCGAACCGTAACTGGTTATAGCGGCTGCCCTTGATCTCTTTCGTCTTGCGGCCCGACACATAGCGGTTGCCGGGCAGCGAGCCGGTGTGGCTAAAAGTGGCGGGACTGTTCGGTCCGTTCGACAGCACGCCGATGACCACGAGCCGGTCCGGGTCGCCGTCGATATGGTCCAGCAGCACCTCCATGCCAATGCGCGGCATGGTGTTCTCGCCAAAGCTCGGACCCGCCAGGGTGCTGACGACGCGCACCGGCGCGCTATCTGTTTCGTTGCCGTTGGTACCCGCGCCTTGGGCATGGGTGTGGTCGTCGGCATTGAGCCCTTGGATCTGTACGCGGATACGACCCGATTCGTCGCAATACACTTCTTCGTCCTTCGGACCGACGACAGTCGCGGTGATCGGATGCACGACCGGCAGGTCGATGCGTGGGTCATAGGCGGGTGTCAGGGCGACACCGCGGCGCACGCACGTAAAGGTGTTTTGGTAGCGCGTGTCGCCAGCCCCGGTTCCTGCCGGACCGGCCAGCGCGGAGGGTGCTCCGGGCATGCGGCTGCTGGAATCGAGGAGCCTCTGGGCCCGCTCGTTCAACTCCTTAGGCAGGTTGTTGTCCGCCCGATGGCGCAAGGAGGTCACGATGAACTGGCGCTGCTCCGCAGGCCGCGGGTCGACGGCCGGGTGACCGGTGAGCGAGAACCAGTGTCCCACCGCCAGATCGCGCACGGTACCCGCGGCGTGCACACACTGCGCGCGTAACTCGTGGGCCAGCATTCGGTCCTTGGCGATCCGGTCGTAGTCGGACCACGAATCGCCGGCGTGTGGCGTATCGATTGCCGAGTCGGCCAGCAGGTGCGCGAGGTCGTTGCCGGCATTGCCCTGATCGACGATAGTCACCTGATCGGTCTGCGACATCGTCGCTACCTTGTAGTCCCAGGACGCGCGTCTCACGGCGCCGGCAATCAGCGTCTGCGATTCGGCCCACTGCTGCACCGTGTCGCGTTCTTCGGTCGCGGCGTCCCGGTGATAACGGACCGTCCCGGCAGTGCTCTGCGGCAGCTTCATCGGGTCGTCGAAAAACACCAGCGTATGGACCGGGCTCTCGCTGCCGTTGTTGTCGCCTTCGGATGCCCGGCCCGCCTTGACGAAGACGGTCGCGCCCTCGCGGCGCAACAGGCGCCGGATGAACGCGGCATCCGACTCGTTCACCTGGCGGGTCAGTTCCCGCGCGGGATACCGTGAGCGCGTCAACCCTGACAGGTCGAACTCGAAGGCGCTCGCGAGGGCAGGGCTACGTTGCGTCCATTCGCGCAGCATCACGTCGAGAATGTCGGGCAGGCTCTTGCTGCGGAACATCCGCGAATTGACGCGACGCTCCATGACCGACAGTGCGTCGCTAAGCGTCAACTGATAGCAGGCCAGCGAGCCGTCGGACTGGCCGGCCGAGCAGGCCGTCACGATCGCGCTGATGTTGTGCAGCTTGCCGACGTCCGTGACCAACTGGACCGTAACCGGCAGACCCAGAAACGCCTTGCTGGGGAGATCGGCGCGCGAGGACAGGCAGGTCAGTTGCCCGCGGACACCCGTCATCAGGCCTTCGTCGATCTCGAGACGGTGCACCAGCAATACCTGCTCGAGCGAGCGCTGGGCGTTTCCCCAATGCAGCCGGACCGGACGCCGCTCCTGGTCGAGCATTCCTGCCACGGCTTGTTTGAATACCTGAACGTCACTCACGGAAACGGCCCCCAACGATTTAGGTTCTCTCGTAAAGGGCGGATTATTTGTTAATTTTCTTCAAGGCGAAATGAATTGTCTTAACGACCACCCGAAACAGGCTGAGACGCTAGCAGTTAGAACGTTAGACTGTCAATGAGAGAGGGTGGTATAGGGCCAAAAATAGGCTGCGCAATCCAGTTTGTCCTAAAGACTAATCTGTTGAGCATAGCCATTTGAGAATGAAATGCCGTCATCGCGGTTTGGCAGCGATGCCGTCTAACGGTAGGAAAAATCTACGTGCGTGCTAATGCGGCCGAAGAGGGCAGAGTAATAGTTGCCGGTTCGCCGACAGTGCGCACTTTCAGGAAAACCGGAATCTATGCTGGCTGGATTAATCCCGCAGCTTCTTGCCCCAACTCCTTGACCTTCGTGCAGAATACCGTCCCAGCCCATCAGTGTTCGCCAGCAATATCGATCGCGGCGGCTAGATGTGCAAAGCAACACTCGGGGCCGTGCGAACCACCCATTAAAACTTTTACTCCAAATATGAGCAGCCTACCTCAGACTATTCAGCCAGAACTCATCGTGCGTGGCAGTCGCTTTGCAATGCCGCTTCTGGTCGTCGTTATGCTAATAATTGCAGTGTGCTATTTCGTTTTCGCGCAATCGGACCCGTTTTTAAGCTTCGGCGATATTTTTATGCTTTTTGTAGCCCCTTTTGGCGCGCTAATAAGCATGAATTTCATGACGCGTGCGATATTTTTTGACGATCGTTGTCAGGTGAGTCGCACGGTGATTCTTTATCAGAACATTGTTAGCGTAGAGCGAGGGCGGTTTCTCTTGACTATCCGCTACTACCGTCCGAATGACTCGCGCGCCAAACCGCGAAGCGCCAAACTGTCGTTCTATGAGATGCGGCGAGCCGAACAGGAAAAGTGTCTGGATATCTTGCGAACACGTCTACCAGCAAAGGCTGTGTCAAGTCTTTAAATGCCGAAGCGTGCAGCGATTCCGCATCGATTCGCGAGAGTCGCGACATCTTCTTCGCGCGCGCTGTAGCTCCCCTTTGAAAGGTAGCGTGCTGGCCTGGCCTGGCCGGTCTCGGCGTCGTCCATGCGTTGACGTTTTCCGCCGCAACGCACGTTCAAGGCGGCGCACTCGAAACCGTCCTGAGCGACTGGGTATCGGATCCGGTTCCCGTTTTTGTTGCCTATCAGCCAAATCGACACCTGAGCGCGAAAACCCGCGTCTTCATCGACTGGCTCGCCGAACTGTTCGCGAGCAACGAGTCGACTGCGAAGCGCTAGTGCTAGCGCGACGCGACGGCCCATTAATGACTAACTGTCATTTTACAATTGCCATTCGTGTCATTCAGTTTCTCCTCGCGTTTCCCCACAATGCATCCCAACGGTACGTTTCGATGGACTTTTTCCGCCCATCGTTCATCAAGGGATTCATATCAAAGGGTTCGCTATGGAATACAGCACACTCGGCAGGTCAGGCCTGCGCATTTCCCGCCTTTCTCTGGGCGCCATGACCTTTGGTTCCGGTACCGGCATCTGGGGTGAAATTGCCGGCCTCGACCGTGCCCAGGCCACCCGGCTTGTCGCGATGGCCGTCGAGCGCGGTATCAACCTGATCGATACGGCTGACGCCTATTCGCAAGGGCAGTCGGAAGCGGTGGTCGGTCAGGCGTTGACCGACCTTGGACTCGACGAGTCGCGCATGCTGGTCGCGACCAAGGTTCGACTGCGCACAGGAGCCGGCCCGAACGACGTCGGGCTCGGCCGCTCGCACATCATGCGGTCGGTGGAGACGAGTCTTCGGCGTATCGGCCGCGATCATATCGACCTGTTCCAGTTGCACGACCGCGATGAACTCGTTCCGCTGGAAGAAACGCTGCGTGCTCTCGACGACCTCGTGAGGCAGGGCAAGGTGCGGCACGTCGGGGTCTGCAATTTCAGCGCGGGCGATCTGGAGCGTGCGCAAGGGATTACCGCCCGCACGGACTGGACCCGCGTCGTCAGCAATCAGGTTCACTATGCGTTGACGAGCCGCGACGTCGAGCACGAGATCGCGCCGGTGGCAAAAGCGAATGAGGTTGCGCTACTGGTGTGGAGTCCGCTCGCGGGCGGGTACCTGAGCGGCAAGTACACGCAAGGAAGCAGCGGTGAAACCGGGCGTCGAACGAGGCTGAATTTTCCACCGATCGATCCGGCAAAGGCGGATCCCGTCGTGCGCGTAGTGTGCGACATCGCCGCGGAACTGGACGCCTCGCCGGCTCAGGTGGCATTGGCCTGGATTCTGGCACGCCGCGAAGTCTGTTCGGTCATTGTCGGCGCGCGCACGCCCGACCAACTGGCTGCGAACCTCGACGCCCAGAAAATCGCGTTGAGCGCGACGCAGACCGAACGTTTGAATCAGGTTTCGCAGCCGCAGCTACCTTATCCGTACTGGATGCAGCAGTTCCACGACAAGGATCGAGTCGTGGTCTGATTTCGGGGTGTCTGCGCGAGGGCGATCAAAAAATCGATCGCCCGGTCTGCGTCGTCAGCCACTCCAGCGCCATGACGCCCGCCAGCGAATTGCCATTGCTGTCCAGCCCCGGCGACCACACGCAGACCGCCATTTCACCCGGCAATACCGCGACGATGCCGCCGCCCACGCCGCTCTTGGCGGGCAATCCCACGCGGTACACAAAATCCCCGGCCGCATCATAGGTGCCGCACGTTAGCATGAGAGCCGACAGCCGCTTGGCCGAACTGCTATCCAGAATGCGCTCGCCGGTGGACGGCACGACACCGCCATTGCTGAGAAACAGCGCCGCCTTCGCCAGCTCGACGCAGCTCATCGAGATCGCGCATTGCCGGCAATACGCCTCGACCACTGCGTGGACGGGCATCTCCATGTTGCCGAAGCTCGCAATGAAATGCGCCATGGCCTGGTTGCGGTCCGCATGTTGCAGCTCCGACTGCGCGACGCGCGAATCGTAGTCGATCGTCACGTCGCCGGTTAGCCGACGCATAAACTCGACCAGCGCGGTCTCGGCCCGCACGAAACGGCGGCACAGCACATCCGTGACGACCAGCGCCCCGGCGTTGATGAACGGATTGCGCGGCTTGCCTTGCTCCGCTTCGAGCTGCACCAGCGAATTGAACGGCGTGCCCGACGGCTCGCGGCCGACGCGTTGCCACAGTTCATCGCCGAGCAGCCGGAAAGCCATGGTGCAGGCGAATAGCTTGGAGATACTCTGGATCGAGAAGCGGGTATCCGCCTGACCGGTGCGGAAGACCTTGCCGGCCGGCGTGACGATGGCCATGCCGAAGCTCCTGGCTGGGACGTTCGCCAGCTCGGGAATGTAGTCGGCAACGCGGCCGGTTCCCAGGTAGGGCTGCAGATCCTGGTGAATCTGTTCGAGGATGCCTTGGTAGTTCATGAGCAGGGATGAGCGTGGATGCGCCGCGATTTTACTGGCTAGCCACGACACATGGCCAGCCGGGCGGGGCGCGCTTGTACCGCGCGCCCCCACCGTTCACACGCTCAATGCGCCCCGGCCGCATCCGCTCCGCCGCCACCCTTGGAGGGCCGCGTGATCCAGATCAGCGGAATGATCAGGATAAAGATGATCGCCGAGATGAAGAAGATGTCGTTCAGCCCCATCATCGCGGCCTGCGTGTTGACCGTGAAGTCGAACAGCGCATTGGCGGACTGGTTGTTCATATGCAGCAACGACTGGGTCGAATCGATCTGCTGGTTAAACAGCGGATTGTCGATCGAGGCGCGTTCGGTCAGCCGTGCGTGGTGCAGCACGGTGCGGTTATTCCACTCGTTACCGGCAATCGAGGTGCCCACCGCGCCGCAAAACACCCGCGCGAAATTCGACAGACCCGCGGCCGCCGGGATTTTATTCGGCGGCTGCCCGGACAGGATGATCGCCGTCAGCGGCACGAAGAACAGCGCCATCGGAATGCCCTGCAGCAGCGTGGGCAGCACCAGATGCCACGTGTCGATTTCAATCACGTATTTGGAGCGCATGTAAAACACGATGGCAAAGCCGACAAAGGCCAGCGTGGCGATGACGCGCGCATCGGAGCGCGGCAGCACGCGGCCCATCACCGGCGCGAGCAGCACCGCGAAGATGCCGAGCGGCGCGGTCACGAGGCCGGCGTCGACGGAGCGGTAATTGAGGTATTCCTGCATCCATTGCGGTAGCAGCACAAGATTGCCGAAGAACACGCCGTAGGCCACCGAAATGGCAATCGTGCCGCCCAGGAAGTTACGCTGCGTGAACAGCCGCAGATCGACGATCGGGTTGTCCTCGGTCAGCTCCCAGACGAGGAAGAACGCGAAGCTGATGATCGCCGTGATACCGAGGATAACGATCACCGGCGACGAGAACCAGTCGAGGTCCTTGCCCTTGTCGAGCATCACCTGCAGCGAGGCAACCCAGGTGATCAGCAGACCGAGCCCCACTACATCGATAGGCGGCTTGCGGGTGGCCGTTTCGCGGGTACGGTAGATCATCCACGTGACCCCAGCCGCGAAAATACCCACCGGGATATTGATGTAGAAGATCCACGACCAGCTATAGCTATCGGTGATCCAGCCGCCCAGCGCCGGTCCGGCAATCGGGCCGACGGTGGCGGTCATGGCCCATAGCGCGAGCGCCGTCGAGGACTTCTCCTTCGGATACGAGCCGAGCAGAATGGCTTGCGAAAGCGGGATCAGCGGGCCGGCCACCGCGCCTTGCAGCACCCGTGCAACCAGCAGGATGGGCAGCGTCGGCGCGATGCCGCACAGCCATGACGACAGCACGAACATCAGGATGGCGCCGACGAACAGCTTGACCTGGCCGATGCGCTGCGTGAGCCAGCCGGTCAGCGGAATCGAGACGGCGTTGGCGGCGGCGAACACGGTGATCACCCAGGTGCCTTCGTCCACCGATACGCCGAGATTGCCCGAGATGGTCGGAATCGCGACGTTCGCGATCGACGTGTCCAGCACGTTCATGAAGGTGGCGAGCGCAACGGCGATCGTCGCGAGGACGAGTTGCCCGCCCTTGAGCGGCGGCGGTGGCGGCGGGGGCGATGCGGGCGCAGGGGTGGGCTGGCTCAATCGTTTCTCCGGAGCAAAAAATAATCGGGGATGATGCCGCGCCGGGGCGAATGCCCTGCGGCGTGTCTGGGCGTGCAAGTTGCAAGCGGCCCACAGGCCGTGCGCGCAAGGCAGCGGGAGCGAAGGCGCAAGACGGCGGTGGAACGGCTGCTAAAAGCATACCTGCATTCCCGCAGAAGGGTCATTGGCGCGGGCAGGCGCTAGCTGGGCAAAGGCGGCAAAAAGATAAGTGAAAGCGTATGCTCGCGGCTGTGAGCTGCGCGTCGAAGCATCGCGGTGCCTTCGCTGCGCGGGCAAAAAGCGAAACAGAAGCGGATACAGATCCGGAATCGGAAGGGAGAGGAATCGCAATGGCCTGGGAACAATTCGAACATGGCTGGCGCCGCGCGCCGCTTGGTGCGCCGCACGATGCGCCGGCTCGCGCGCTGGTGATCCTGCTGCATGGCGTCGGTAGCAATGCGCAAGACCTGCTGCCGCTCGCCGATGCCTGGAGCAACACGCTGCCCGAGGTCGCCTTTGCGTCGCTCGACGGCAGCGAGCGTTTCGACGGTGGCTTCGGCGGCCGGCAATGGTTCAGCCTGCGCGACGTGAACGAGGCTAATCGCATCGGCCGCGTCGCCGACGCCTATCCCGCGCTGCGCCGCATGCTGGACGCCGAGCTGGCGCATTGGCAGCTTCCTTTCGGTAAGCTTGCGCTGGTGGGCTTTTCGCAAGGCTCGATGATGGCGCTCCATCACGCCGCCACGAGCGACGACGCGCCGGCGGCGGTCGTGGCGTATTCGGGCCGGCTCGCGTCGCCCATCACCACCCGGGCCCGCACGCCCTTGACGCTGGTGCATGGCGTCGAAGACCCGGTGATTCCGGTGCTCGAACTCGAGCGCGCGGCCAATGCGTTTAGCGACGCGGGCTTCGCAGTGGGTGCGTTTGCATTGCCTGGTATTGGTCATACGATTTCAGGCGACGGCGTCGTGCTGGGACGCGATGCGCTGGTGCGCGCACTGGGCACGCCGCGCGCCTGAAAAATGCGGAAATAAATCAAGTCGGCCTAAAGAATTTGATCTGCTTGCCGTTAATGGTTCATTAGCGTGAAAATCACGCGCGCCGCAATGATGTCTTGCCATGCCCCCAGGGGAGGCGGGATGTCAGCGGTACGGGGAATCACCGCAACGCCCCAAAAGGGCGATAACGACATACGCAGAGCCTATCTATGGCCAGACCGAAGCCGCACCATCCGTTGTTCAGGGGTCTGTTCCGTCACACGGTGGCGGTCGACCTTGGCACGGCCAATACGCTGATCTACACCGACGACGGCGGCATCGTGCTGAATCAGCCGTCCGTAGTGTGTTTTCAGAAGCATCAGCAGGCGGGGCAGAAGCGAGTGGCGGCGGTCGGCAGCGAGGCCAAGCAACTGCTCGGCCGGGCGCCCAACAATCTCGAGACGGTACGACCCATGCGGCATGGCGTGATCGCCAATTTTTCCGCCGCGGAACACATGATCCGGCAGTTCGTCGATATGGCGCGGCCGCGGCCGTTTTTCGGCCGCCGGGCGGCGTTCACGATCTGCGTGCCGGCCGGGGCGACCCAGGTCGAACGCCGCGCCATCAAGGAAGCCGCAGTGGCCGCGGGCGCATGGAAGGTGAGCCTGATCGGCGAGTCGCTGGCATCGGCGGTGGGTGCGGGTTTGCCGGTTTCGTCGGCCACCGGCTCGATGGTGGTCGATATTGGCGGCGGCACGACGGAAGTCGGCGTGATCGCCCTGGGAGGCATGGCCTATAACGGCTCGATTCGGGTCGGCGGCGACCAGTTCGACTCGGCCATCGTCAACTATGTCCGTAATGTGTACGGCGTGCTGCTCGGCGAGCAAACCGCCGAACACGTCAAAAAGACCATTGGTTCGGCGATGCGCGACGTGCCGCTGGAGCGCATGAATGCGACTGGCCGCAGCGTCGACGACGGGCTGCCGCGCACGGTCGAGATCAACAATCACGATATCGCCGATGCGATCGACGGGCCGCTGCGGCACGTGATCGGCGCGGTGAAGACGGCGCTCGAAAGCGCGCCGGCCGAACTGGTGACGGATATCGCCAACACAGGGATCGTGCTGACCGGCGGCGGCGCGCTGCTCGCCAACCTCGGCCGGCGTCTGACCGCCGAACTCGGCCTCGCGGTGCGCATCGCGGACGAGCCGCTCACCTGCGCGGTGCGCGGTGCGGGCGCGGCAGCGGAAGCCGGCTTGCTGGACGATCTCGTGTACGAATAACCCGCACGGCGCCGGCGGTATTTGCACGTCAGGCGTGCGGGCGTCATGACTGTGTGACAATACTGCCTTGTTTCGCCGACCCTGCGGCCTGAACGGTCCCGCAGGCGCAATCCGTTCCACTCCACTTTTGAAAAACCAGCACGCCCGACGGGCGCTCGCTGCGTTGTCCCCGAATCGACCCGTGACTCATCCTGATCCCGTTTCATCCCCATCGTTTATCGAATTATCGAGCGGCTTGCGCATGCCTTATGTTGTCGAAGGCGAGGGCGAACTGCTGCTGTTCGTGCATGGTTCGTTGTGCGATTACCGCTACTGGCAACCGCAACTCGCGGGGATGGCGAAGCATTACCGCTGCGTCGCCGTGAGCCTTACGCATTACTGGCCGGTGACCGATACGCCGCCCGACATGCCGTTTAGCTGGAGCGACCACGCCGACGAAGTGGCCGAATTCATCGAGCGCCTGGGCGAAGGGCCCGCCCACGTCGTGGGTCATTCGCGCGGTGGCTGCGTGGCGTATTACTTTGCGCAGCGCCATCCGCAGCACGTGCGTACCTTGACGCTCGCCGACCCGGGCGGCCCGTTGCAGATCGCCGGCAGGCCGGCCGCCCGCTTGCCGGAAACGGTCAACACGCTGCGTGCACGCGCCGCGCAACTGATCGAAGAGGGGCAGGTGGATGCGGGCTTGCAACTGTTCGTGGATTCGGTGAGCCGTCCGGGGTTCTGGGCCAGAAGCACGGAGTCGTTCCGCACGATGGCGACCGACAACGCCCACACGCTGGCGCGTCAATTCCGCGATCCGCTGCCGGCCTATGCGCCGGAAGAGGCCGCGCAAGTGCGCTGCCCGGTCTTGCTGATCGACGGCGAAAAGAGTCCCGACATGTTCCGGCGCACCGCGACGGCGCTCGCCTCGTGGCTGCCGGATGCGCGGCGCGAGACGGTGCGCGGCGCATCGCATGGGATGAATCTGGCGCACCCCGCGGCGTTCAATCGCTATATCGACGAATTTATTCGCGGCGTGGGCGCGGCCGATCAGGGCTGATTCGGAGGGCTGATCCGAGGACTGATCCGGCGTGACGCGCCTGCTTACCGCCGCAGGCCACGCCTGCCCTCCAACGGGGGCACGGCGTGGCTGCGGTCTGGCTGTTAAGCCTTGCGATGCGCGTCGGCGTCGAGCGCGAGTTCGGCGGCTTCGCCGACGAGGCCGTGATAGTACAGATGCACGCCGATCGCGAGCGAGTCGTTGCGGATTTCCTGGAAGGCCTTCCATGCCTTCACCGGTTCCTTGAATATGAGGTAGTGCGCTTCATTGGCGACCAGTCCGGCGACTTTGTGCAGGCCACTGCCGTGCAGCTTGGCGACGAGTGCATCGAGGCTGCTGTGCGTGCGCGCGTCGGTACGCGGATACAACATGTGCAGCACAGCGACGTTTTGCGTCTTCAGTGCCGCCGACAACGCCACCACGATGTCCTGATGGTTCAGTGCGGTGACGATGCTGTCTTCGGTGTGGTTGAGGTCCGGAAACAGCGTTTCGAGCGAGGCGTTCATCTGATGGTCCTGTTCTTCTGACTGGATAAAAAGGCCCGCCGCGAACGGCGGGCCAAAGACAGCGATGTGTTTTGCAGGGGAAGCATCACACGCAACGAGTATCTCAGAGGACGCGCACTCGTGCTGCATGCCCGTTGCAAAACATTGTTGCGTTCTCAACGTTGTCTTTCAGTTGGCTGGCTGATTTTATCTGACCAATATTCATGAGCCGTGCAATGGTTTCAGCGCAATTTAGAGTGAATGTTGCTGAGGTCGAGATGGATTGTTGCGGTCAATCGCCGCAATGAATTGACTCTGTAGCCGTAAAATGCAAAGCCTGAGCCGGAGCATGGCGAGCAACGACAGCACCCGTAGTCCGGCACGTGTGCGATGTGATAGCAAAAGGAAAGCGTAGATGAACGACTCTAAGACACACGCAACGCTGAAGTTTTCTGACAGCGACCAGACCATCGATCTGCCGATTTACAAGGGCACGCTTGGCCCCGACGTGATCGACATCCGCAAACTGTACGGCCAGACCGGCAAGTTCACGTACGACCCGGGCTTTATGTCGACGGCGGCGTGTAACTCGGCCATTACCTATATCGACGGTGACAAGGGCGAGCTGCTGTACCGCGGTTATCCGATCGACAATCTCGCGCAGAATGCCGACTTCCTCGAATCCTGCTATTTGCTGCTGAAGGGCGAACTGCCCAACGCGAAGCAAAAGGAAGAGTTCGTCGCCTCGGTCAAACAGCACACGATGGTGCATGAGCAAATGCACTTCTTCTTCCGCGGCTTCCGTCGCGACGCGCACCCGATGGCGATTCTGGTGGCTGCAGTCGGCGCGCTGTCGGCGTTCTATCACGACTCGCTCGACATCACGAACGCACAGCACCGCGAGATCTCGGCGACACGCATGATCGCGAAGCTGCCGACGCTGGTGGCGATGGCGTACAAGTACAGCATCGGCCAGCCGTTCGTCTATCCGAAGAACGAACTGTCGTATAGCGCGAACTTCATGCACATGATGTTCTCGAACCCGTGCGAAGAATACAAGGTCAACGACGTGCTGGTGCGCGCACTCGACCGTATCCTGATCCTGCACGCGGACCACGAACAGAACGCGTCGACTTCGACGGTGCGTCTGGCCGGCTCGTCGGGTGCGAATCCGTTTGCGTGTATCGCAGCCGGTATCGCTTGCCTGTGGGGCCCGGCGCATGGCGGCGCGAACGAAGCAGCACTGAACATGCTGGAAGAGATCGGCTCGGTCGACAACATCCCTGAGTTCATCCAGCAGGTGAAGGACAAGAACTCGGGCGTGAAGCTGATGGGCTTCGGTCACCGGGTCTACAAGAACTACGACCCGCGTGCGAAGCTGATGCGCGAAACCTGCCACGAAGTGCTGGAAGAACTCGGTCTGCACGACGACCCGCTGTTCAAGCTGGCTATGGCGCTGGAAAAGATCGCGCTGGAAGACGAGTACTTCGTGTCGCGCAAGCTGTACCCGAACGTCGACTTCTACTCGGGCATCGTGCAGCGCGCGCTGGGCATCCCGACCTCGATGTTCACGTGCATCTTCGCGATGGCGCGTACGGTGGGCTGGATTGCACAGTGGAACGAAATGATTGCCGATCCGGAACAGAAGATTGGCCGTCCGCGTCAGCTGTTCGTTGGCGATACTGCACGCGAGGCGAAGCCGATTGCGCAACGCTGATTGATTGATCGGTGGGTGTTGCACGGGCTTGAGCGTGATTCAAGCACACGCACACGCGCAAGCAAGCGGGCGCTGCTTCCGGAATGGAGCCGCGCCCGCGGTCCGTTTACGGAATGCTAAGAGGGATCCAACCCGCGCCGCATGCCGGATCAAAACTGCATGACGCGTGCCAATTGCCCCCACACAACGGCATGGGCGACTGCCGTAGCGTTTTGTTACGCCTTCGACGTGGCCCGCTTGCGCAAATCCACCACACTCCTGTGTTAAGTTCGTTCGACGGGCGCAGACCCTCTACAATCGGAACGAAGCCCATAGCACAGGAGCAAGCTGATGCAGGATCCAGAAGCACTCGGCGGACTGACGCACTCAGGCGGTGCGGACCGCGCGGAACATGAACCGGACACGGCGTTCATCCCACCAGAAAACCTCAACGTCGCCAGCGCCAACCAGTATGTGTTGAAGTCGGGCGATACGTTTATCGTCAACGACGCGCTGGGCGACATCACCGGTCACGACGACGGCCTGTTCGTCAACGACACGCGCGTGTTGTCGCAACTGCGCCTGACCTTCGGCGGTCGCGCGCCGTCGCTGCTGTCGGGCAGCGTCAGCAGCGACAATGCGGCATTTACGGCGCATCTGACCAACCGTCCGTTGCCGCCGCTCGGCGGCGACAGCACGCCGGAGGGCGTGATCCACGTCGAGCGCGTGCGCGTGTTGTCGGGCACCGTGCTCAACGAAGCCATCGAGCTGACCAACTACGGTACGAAAGATGCGGTCGTGCCGCTTTCCATTTCTTTCGCCAGCGACTTCAGCGACATGTTCGAAGTGCGCGGCCTGAAACGCGACAAGAAGGGCAATGTCGAACCGGCGCGTGTCGAGAATGGCGAAGTGCTGCTCGGCTACGTGGGGCTCGATAACGTCGAACGTGACGTGCAGATTGCCTTTTCGCCGACGCCGGACAAGCTGTTCGCCAATCGCGCGGATTACACCGTGCAACTGCCGGCGCAAGCCTGCGTATCGATCTATCTCGCCGTCGCGGTGAAGCTGCGGGCCGACAAGCCGGTGGTCAGCGCGGGCGTATCGGTGCCGGTCCACGCGCAGAGCGGGTCGCACGTGTCGCAGATCCATGCGGAGCGTCCGAGGGTCGGACGCGCGGCGGTGCGCGCAGCGCTGGTCGAGGCCCACCTTGTGATGCGCGAACGGCGCCGTGCCACCGCGCGGGTGCGTTCGAGCAATCCGCTCTTTAACGCATGGATCGACCGTTCGCTCGCCGATCTCGGCCTGCTGACCACCGATCTGGAGACCGGTCCTTATCCGTACGCCGGCATTCCCTGGTTTTCGACCCCGTTTGGCCGCGACGCGCTGATTACCTCGTTGCAGACCTTGTGGCTGCAGCCGGGTCTCGCGCGCGGCGTGCTGCGCTTTCTTGCCGAGCATCAGGCGCTCGAGAACTCGGCCTTCCGCGACGCTGCGGTCGGCAAGATCATGCATGAAATGCGCAAGAGCGAAATGGCCGCCACCGGCGAAGTGCCGTTTGCGCTCTATTACGGCGGCGTCGACAGCACGCCCTTGTTTATCGTGCTGGCCGGCGCCTATGTGGCGCGTACCGGCGACGTGGACCTGATCGACGAGTTGTGGCCGGCGCTGCAACGCGCGGCGAACTGGGTCTCGGGTGTGTGCGACAAGAACCGCTTCGGCCTGCTCGACTATCAGCGCGAATCGGATGGCGGGCTGGCGAATCAGGGCTGGAAAGACAGTCACGATTCGGTCTTTCACGCCGACGGCCGCTTCCCGGATGGGCCGATCGCGCTGGTGGAAGTGCAGGCCTACGCGAGCGCCGCGTTCGACACCATGGCGCACTTCTCGACGCTGCGCGGCCTGTCCGAGGACGCTGCCGGATATAGCCGGCGCGCCAGGGCGATCCGCGAATGCGTCGAAGAGAAGTACTGGATGGAAGAGTCCGGCTTCTACGGCATCGCCCTCGACGGCCATGGCGAACTGTGCCGCGTGCTGGCCTCGAATGCCGGCCATCTGCTCGCCTTCGGCTTGCCGTCGCGCGAGCGCGGCGAAGCGGTCGTGCGCGGTCTGGAGTCGACGCTGTTCCATACCGGTTGGGGCGTGCGCACGCTGGCGGCGGGCCAGGCGCGCTTCAATCCGATGGCGTATCACAACGGGTCCGTCTGGCCGCACGACAACGCGCTGTGCGCGCGAGGCGTGGCGCGCTACGGCGGCAAGGCAACCGCGGTGAAGTTGCTGCAGGCGCTGTTCCAGGCCGCGGTCAATTTCGACATGCGTCTGCCGGAGCTCTTCTGCGGCTTCCCGCGGCGGCGCGGCGAACCGCCGACGGCTTACCCGGTGGCCTGCCTGCCGCAGGCTTGGGCAGCGGGCTCGCCGTTCATGATGCTGGAAGCGTGCCTGGGCGTGACCGTCGACGCAGCGAAGCGCGAGGTGCTGATCGAACAGCCGATGCTGCCCGAAGGCATCGACTGGCTCGAAATCGGCGATATGCGCGTCGGCGATTCCACGGTGACGATCACTTTCCGGCGGGTCGCGGGCAAGGTGGTGGCGTCGGCCGAGCAGGGCGACGTGCGGGTCGTGGCCTTGCTGTAGAAGGGCGCGGCATGCGTGGTGCCGGGTGGTAACATTTGTTGTCAACTTACTTCCCGGTCCACCGCATGCCCGACAGTTTCGACCAGCTCGCCGCCCTGATCCGGGCGCGCTTCTCAGAACTGAGTCCGCAATTCCAGATGGGGGCCGCGTTCCTGCTGGATCATCCCGACGAAGTCGCGGTTTCCTCCATGCGCAAGGTCGCCGAACGGGCTCAGGTGCAACCGGCATCGCTGGTGCGGTTGTCGCAACAACTCGGTTTTCCCGGCTGGAACGAGTTGCGCAATCTGTTTGTGGCGCGCGTGCGCACACGGCCGGAGCCGCTCGCGAGCCGCGCCCGGACGCTCGTCAAGGCCAATGCCAAAGACGCACTGGCGCACGATCTGCTGATCGCTCAACAACATAATCTCGATGTCACCGCGGCGCATAGCGCGCGGGCCGTCGTCGAAACGGCGCGGCTATTGCGCCGCGCACCGCATGTGCATGTGGCCGGTTTTCGCTCCTGCTATGCGGTGGCGTTCGGTCTGGTGTACGGCTACCGGTTGTTTCGTTCAACGGTGTCGCTGTTGACAGGCGAAGCCGGCACGCTGGAAATGCAACTGCGCACGATCGCACGCGATAGCGCCACCGTCGTCATCAGCTTCGCGCCTTATTCGGTGGAGGCGGCGCGCGTGGCCGAAGCGGTTCTGGAGAAGGGCAGCAAGCTCATCGCCATCACGGACAGTGCAGTGTCGCCGATTGCGTTGAATGCCGACAAGGTACTGATCTTTTCACACGAAAGTCCTTCCTTCTTTCCTTCGCTAGTGGCGGCTACGGCGCTTGCGGAGTCGCTGGTGGCGCATCTGCTGGCGCTCGAAGGCGCCGATGCGGTCGAGCAACTCGAGATTGCCGAGCGGTCGATGCACGCGAAGGGTGTCTACGTGCCTTGAACGAGGCGTGCGCGGTGCGAGGTGCCGCGCACTTCGCAGACCGCGCAAGTGCCGCCACGCCGGGCGCAGCAATGGTGCGTCGCAACCTCAACCTCAACCTCAACCATGTTGAGGTGATTCGCTTCATTCGGTACATGCTCGCCTCGATTGACAACGTATGTTGTTAGAAGGTATAAATTGGGATCGAATGTTGAATCGATGCCATGGTTGCTGACGGCATCCTTTCACTTTGCCGCACAGGCGAGTGGGCGATGGTTGCCATGCCGATGCGGCGCGACGATCAACAAGGTTTGAGCGAGGCATAACCGTCGATGCAGGAATGGACTCTTTCCCGTGTAACCGGCCGGCCGGATGACATCGGCTACCAGCTGGGCGAACTGGCGCGGCCGGTCATGGCGGCCTACATGGAGCAAAGCGCCGCCTGGCAACAGGTCAGCCGTTGGCGCGGCCACCCGTTCGTGGAGGCGCTGCGCCGCGCGGCGCAAGCGCATTTCCCCGCGCTGCTCGCCGAGCTGGAGGGCATGGCGGCGGGCCTTGGCTGGCCAGTGGAAGACGTGTTTCTGTGGAATTGCCGTGGCGAGCTGATCCATAACGCGCCGGACGGCTGCACGACACTGGCGGCCGTTTCCGGCAACGCGCGTTTCATCGCGCACAACGAGGATGGCGATCCGTACCTGCGCGAGCGGTGCTTCCTCGTGGACGTCCAGCCTGCCGGCAAGCCCGGCTTCGTGAGTTTCTACTATCCGGGCTCGTTGCCCGGCCATACTTTCGCCGCCAACCGCGCGGGCGTCGTGCAGGCCATCAACAATCTGCGCATCCGGACACCGGCTGCGGGCGTGCCGCGCATGATCCTCGCACGTGCCGTGCTCGATACGCGTTCGCTCGACGAAGCCGCCAGGCTGTTGAGCGATGCGCCGCGAGCCAGTGGGTTTCATCACACGCTTGGCTGTGTGGGTGACGCGCGCCTGTTGAGTATCGAAGCCACTGTCCAGCGCTGTTCGGTCATGGCCGATACGCCGCGGTTCGGTCATGCGAACCACCTGATTCACGATGGCTGCGAGGGCGAAGCGCAAATCGTGACCGATTCTTCGCGCGACCGCCAGGCACGCGTCGACGCTTTGCTGCCGACGCTTCGCACGCCGCTTGCAGACGACGGGCTGCTACGCGTGCTGCGTGACCAGGCGCCCGCTGGCTTGCCCATTTACCGTGACGACCCGCGCGATCCCGACGACGAAAACACCTTGGCTACCGCGCTGTTTCGCATCGAAACGGACGGTGTTGCGATGCAGGTCTATCGGCAAGGGCACTGCGCCTTCGACACCTTCATTCCCCTGGCGGCGCGTTCGAATACCGCCTTCTGACCGCGATCACGCGATAAGGAATCCTATGTCCACCGTGTTTCACCGTGCCCCGAAACAAACGCTGCCGGTTGCCGTCGCGGGCGACGGCATCGAGATGATCGACTCCACCGGCAAGCGCTATCTCGATGCGTCCGGCGGGGCTGCCGTTTCGTGCCTCGGCCATAGCAACCAGCGCGTAATCGATGCGATCAAGCGCCAGTCCCAGCAATTGCCCTACGCGCACACCTCGTTCTTTACGACGCAAGCGGCCGAGGAACTCGCGGACCGGCTGGTGGCGAGCGCGCCGCAAGGTCTGGATCACGTGTATTTTGTGTCGGGCGGCTCGGAGGCGATCGAAGCGGCATTGAAGCTGGCACGCCAGTATTTCGTCGAGAAGGGCGAGCCGCAGCGCCGTCATTTCATCGCCCGTCGTCAGAGCTATCACGGCAATACACTGGGCGCGCTGGCGATTGGCGGTAATGCATGGCGCCGCGAGCCGTTCCTGCCGATCCTGATCGAAGCGCATCACGTGAGCCCGTGCTACGCATATCGCGAGCAACGTGCTGACGAAACCGAAGAAGTCTTTGCACAACGGCTTGCCGATGAGCTGGAACAGAAGATCCTCGAACTCGGCGCCGACACGGTGGCGGCCTTTGTCGCGGAGACGGTGGTCGGCGCAACCGCCGGCGCTGTACCACCGGTGCGCGAGTATTTTCGCAAGATTCGCGCGGTCTGCGACCGCTATGGTGTCCTGTTGATTCTCGATGAGATCATGTCGGGGATGGGACGTACCGGTTATCTGTACGCGTGTGAAGAGGACGGCGTGGCCCCCGATCTGCTGACCATCGCGAAAGGTCTTGGGGCTGGCTATCAGCCCATCGGCGCAACGCTGGTCAGCCGGCGCATTTACGACACGATCGTCGGCGGCTCGGGATTTTTCCAGCACGGCCATACGTATATCGGACATGCAACGGCATGCGCCGCCGCGCTCGAAGTGCAACGCGTGATCGCCGAAGACAAGCTGCTCGATAACGTTCAGGCGCGCGGCGAACAGTTGCGTGCGCAACTTCGCGAGCACTATGCGCAGCATCCGTATATCGGCGATGTGCGCGGGCGCGGCTTGTTTGTAGGCGTCGAGCTGGTTCAGGATCGCGCCACCAGGGTGCCCTTCGACGCGAAGCTCAAACTGCACGCGGCGATCAAGCGTGAGGCGTTTGCGCGCGGCCTGATGGTGTATCCGATGGGTGGAACGGTCGACGGTCAGCGCGGCGATCATGTGCTGCTTGCGCCGCCGTTTATCTGCACGGCGCAGGACATCGATCAGATTGTCAGCCGTCTCACCGACGCGATCGACGGTGCGCTGCTTGCCACCGGCGTACGCGCTGCCGCGTAGCCGGCGGCGGCTACTTCATCATTTGTGGGAGTTTTCATGACTGAGCGTTTGCCGCGTTTTGACGCATCGACTGCGACGCCCGAACAGAAGGCCGTCCTCGACGAGATCCTGTCCGGTCCGCGTGGCAACCTGAACGGGCCGTTCCTCGGCTGGATTCACAGTCCGGAGCTTGCGCAGCAGGCGCAAAGGCTGGGTGCGTTTTGCCGCTACCGGACCGGCTTGCCGCTGCGCCTCTCGGAACTGGCGATCCTGGTGACGGCGGCGCGCTGGCAGGCCCAGGCGGAGTGGTATATCCACTATCCGATCGCACTCGAAGCGGGTGTTGTGCAGGCCGATGCCGAAGCGATCCGTTCAGGCCAGCAGCCGTCGTTCGCGGACCCCGACGATGCGCTGATCTATGCTTTTGCCAGCGAGCTGTACGACACGAAGCGCGTGTCCGATGCGACTTACGCGGCCGCGGTGGCGCGCTTTGGGCATGAGGTCACCATCAATCTGGTCGGCTTGCTCGGTTATTACGCGCTTGTGGCGATGACGTTGAATGTGTTCGGAATGCGGGCGGAAGGTCAGGTGACGTTGCCGTTTGCGCAGTGAGGGAGGGGGAGGCCGATACACGCTGTCCGACGCCGCCCCCAGGAAGCGCCTATCATGAAGTCCGGTCTACGCCCGCGCCTGTCGCGCTGCGTGGCACGCTCGACCTACGCCGATGCCGCAAGAACCTGGGCGCGACCGTTGCGGCAGGCGTCATGGTCGAATGCACAGCAGCGCCGGCAGGGCTACCCATTGGAGAGAACGATGAAGCGCAAGGCATCAGCGGTCTGGCAAGGCGGCCTGCAGGACGGTAAGGGCACGATTTCTACTGATAGCGGGGTTCTGAAGGACACCCAGTATTCGTTTGCAACGCGTTTCGAGGACGGTATCGGCACCAATCCGGAAGAGCTGATCGCGGCGGCGCATGCCGGGTGCTTCTCCATGGCGCTTTCGGCCGAACTCGGCAAGGTGGGCATCAAGCCCGAACGCATCGGCACCACGGCCACCCTGACGCTCGACAAGGCCGACGGCGGGTTCGCCATTACCGCCGTGCACCTCGACGTCAAGGTGAAAATTCCCGGCGGTGACCGGGCTGCGTTCGAAAAAGCCACGGCGGACGCGAAGGCGGGTTGCCCGGTTTCGAAAGTGCTAAAGGCCACCATCACCATGGATGCGACGCTCGAAACCTGAGCGGCATCCAGGCATCCTGTGAGCGAAGCATCGCTACGCCTGAGGCGGCCTTGCATTGCCGCCTCAGGCGAAAACAAAAATGGCCCGGATCGCCCCGGGCCATTCATCAAACAGCAACAACCTGCCGGTGGTTACATCGGCGGCGCGACGCCATCCTTTTCGACCACGACCCGCTGCGCCACAAACGCGCCCTGCGCCGCAGGCGTCGCCACCACGAATACCTTTTTGCCCGGCGTGAGGTCGGTGCGGGCTGCCGGCGTGAAGGTCACGATAGGCACATTCGCCGGTACCGTCACCACATTGTCGCCACCCTTGTACGACAGCTTCAGATCGCGGCCGCTGGTGCCCTCGACGACCGTGTCGACGTTCGCATTCGTCATCGAGCTATTCGGACCCAGGTCCCATGCATAGTGACCTTCGCCAGTGCCGCGCGCCGATTCGGGAAACACCACCACTTCGGTGGCGGTCAGCTTGCCGTCGGTGCCGGTGGTGGCGGCCGTGCCGATGAACGAGCCGGGCTTGATATCGGACAGTTGCATCGCCTTGACCGCCGAGATGCCGACGGTGGGCGCCACGTTGATCGCGACCGTGTCGCCGCTGCGGCGATGCACCTGCAGGACGTCGCCGTTGAGCGAGACGATCTCGCCGCGAATGCGCGAGGGTTTGACAGCCGGCGTCTGGGCCAGCGCGACGCCCGCGAAGGCGAGCGTAGCAAGCGTAACGCCGAGTTTCAGGCGGATAGACATGGAATCTCCGTGCAGTGTTGTCGGGTTGAAAATGGGGATGCTGCTCAGGAACCGCCGAACCAGTTGTAGCCCTGGTTCTCCCAGTAACCACCGGGGTAATCGTTCGTCACGGTAATCGCGACGATGTGTTTGGGATTCTTGTAGCCGAGCTTGGTGGGCATGCGCAGCTTCATCGGAAAGCCGTACTTCGGCGGCAGCACCTGGCCGTCGTAGGTCAGCGTGAGAAGCGTCTGCGCATGCAGCGCGGTGGGCATGTCGATGCTCGTCCAGTAGTTGTCCGCACAATGCAACGACACGTAGCGTGCCGTCGTATCCGCGCCGGCGCGCCTCAGGAAGTCGGAAAAACGCACGCCGCCCCAGCGGCCGATCGCGCTCCACCCTTCAATGCAGATATGGCGGGTGATCTGGTCCTGCTGCGGCAGCGCGCGCAGCTCGTCGAGCGTCCAGACACGTTTGCCATGCGCAAGACCGCCTACCTGAAGCCGGTACGAGGCCGGGTCG
>Ga0116227_10005519_pt1 | contig 26557 bp, 18 predicted proteins | sample S1TSphgellanicum_FD_89693 | JGI IMG/M metagenome (GOLD analysis project Ga0116227, IMG submission 89693) | Host-associated microbial communities from peat moss isolated from Minnesota, USA - S1T2_Fb - Sphagnum magellanicum MG | ecosystem: Host-associated > Plants > Peat moss > Unclassified...
AAAGAATACTGTGAGAAAAGTGTGAAAAATATGTGGAAAACAATAACATGGGAAAATTGTGGAAAAACTGTGAAAAAAATAGTGTGGAAAAATATGTGGAAAAGAATAGCATGGGAAAAGTGTAGAAAATAATAACACATGGGAAAAGTGTGGAAAAGCTGTGGAAAAAATAGTGTGAGAAAAATGTGGAAAAAATAACAAGGGAAGAGTGTGGAAAATATCTGGAAAAAAATGTGAAAAAAAATTCATAGAAAAAATGGGGAAAAAATGAGGAAACAAAGTGTCGGGGAAAATGTGAAAAACCAAAGAGCGGAAAGAATGTCAAAAATTCATGTGGAAAAATTTTGGCGTTGAAAAAACATGGAAAAATGTCGGTGTGGAAAAAAGCGTGACAAATTTCCGTGGAAAAATATTACATATCTAGTTGTGACATGATGCAAATTAGTTCATCAGTTTGGACTTTTGTTATTCAACCATGCAAATGAATCCATTTCGGGCCTGGAATGGAGAAAGCTTCCAAGTTACTTGTTATTAAGCTCCTAGGCAGCTGGGAGCTCTGGTGCATCTAAGAGTTTTGTGAGTAGAATCCAGCATAGTTATTTTAGCCATAAAAATACAATTTTAAGCTATTAATCCAAACAAATTGGAGCCAAGGGCGTACCTGTGGTTTTCATGACGATTTTTCAAAGATTAGATGTGCACAATTTTAAGCTATTTGTTCGCACCCTTTGTGGTTCCTTTATGCTATTATTATGTTCGGACCCCTAATGAAAGTTATTTAAAGCGTTGCTACACGGCCCATGACAAGTGTCTAAATGAAATTATTTATTTGTACCTTGCAAATTGACGACTCTGCAGAAAATATTGCTCTGCTTTCCTGGCTCATTTCACTTTCCAAACATCTTCTGAAAGTTGTATAACAAAGCTAATCTTGAGCATTACTAGGTTGAAATTATTAGTTGGAGTCTCAGATGCTCTAAGGACATCTTTAGTTGGCCTGCTCTGATCATAGCTTTCATTCTTTTTCCAGCTACCTGTGCTCACAGTCACCTCATAGCTCTACCCCTCAAGCATTAATCAAATGTAAGCAATGTGAGAGCTGCGAATCAAACTGTGACTTATTACAAAGTGACAAATTTTTTTTCCTCTCCTCAAGGAACATGTTCCCATAATTTTAACCTTGATTAACTACATATTTTCAACGCAATTGCAGCTTTGCAATGGAAATTGCTTATCCGTGCAACAAGAAACAAGTACCTCTGTCAATTGTGCCTTTCCTTTAGGCTGTGGTGATCACAGCACGCTGTGTTTAATTGTCATCACAACAGCCAAATGGAAAGAGGCCCTAAGTTTTGGAGCATGGCTCAAATTTACTCCTCCAACCGAATCCTGTCGTGCAATTAATAACTGTTTTGGAGGGGAATTAGTAAAGGACGTCAAGCTGGTGCATCTGTAGATCCCCCAACCAGATCTAGCTTTAAAAAATCTAGCATACTAGTCTAAAAGTAGTCTTTAAAACGACTAGTCAAAATTGACCACATTGTAGTAAGTATAGATCTCAAGAAATAGTTGCCAGAATTGTTGAAATTTCAACTTAATTATTAGGGTTTATTTTAAGGTTACTTTTCATTTTTCCGGACAAGGATCAGGGACTGTTTACTTTATAATGCTTACACCCAATTATCAAATAAATCAATTTTAAAAATATTTTGTGAGATAGCAAGTGTTAATTACACCATTAATGCTTGTACATTTATTAGAGAGTACAATATTGTTCTCTTCTGGAAAAACCTGAATTCTTATAAATGTTCTTTTAGTTTTATGATTAACTGATCAGCGGTAGCTGCAGCAGAGTCTACTTGACACGACAATTTTCCTGGCTCTGCACGTGAAGACGACCACCACTGACTGAGCTGCATGGTCCCGATCGGCCCGTCCCAGTCTGGTCAAGCACGCAGCGAGCTAGTTGCATGGGGGTCACCTCGCTGGGCTGTTTCTCTCGGAAAAGTTCGCACTAGACTCCAGCGGCCGCTACAGCATCTAGGTGACCACCCGTGCTACAACACTTTCCTCGTGAGAATATCTGGTGTCTAGACATCTTTAATCCTGAATATAAAATCGAGTTCCCATATCACTTTTTCCTGCAAACGTTGCTCATGCATTTGGACCACAGGATATTATTATTATCATTATTAACTTTCAGTGTTTGGCTGTAACATCATTACTGAACATCCCAAACAAGATTTAACATCAAAAATTGATAAACTTTCTGAAAACTTCTTGTCAATTTTGTGATATATGCCAGGTTTTTTAACACAAAAAGCCAAGGGAAATGTTGGTTTTTGAAGAAATGTTGTCACTTTCCAGTGCCCTCAAAAATCTATATCATCATTTTGCTGCTGTTTGGAAAAACCCTTGAATAGATTTCTAAAAATTATCATCAATAAATGTTAAACCTACCTTGGGATGCTCCCTGCCTACTCCTACTTCAGAACATTGAAAACAAGACAATTTAGTTGAAATTTGCATGGTGAAATTTTCCCCAAATTGTTTTTTTCTCCAAATTTTGGTCTTTTACCCAAACACAAAAAATTTGTGGTAAAATATTCTTTTTATTTTAAGGTCATAATTTTGTGAATTTTTTCTCCCCAAAAAAAATGCCAATTTGAAAATGGATTAAAAGTAGGTATTAGGGTGATTAAAACATGGCACTAAAACATTTTGAAGGTCACACATGCAATTAATAATTAATGGGGATTGCCCTCCTAATTTCTTTGGTTTAGAATTGTGGGTTACTTGTTGAATTCCCTAATTTCATTCAAGATAAAGAAAAAATTAAGGATTAAATAATATTTTACTATTGATATGGATTGATTGCATACATCAACCTTATGGATATTTTAGAATTAAAGGACTTTTGAATGCAATTTTTGCACAAAGTCTAGTTTTGTGTTTCTCCTTGTTTTTAAAAATTGGTTCAATACTTCTACCATTTTTATTCATTTTTGCTAATGATCATCCATGGTCCATGATTAAAATTTTCTTGAAATTTAATCGAATAACTTGGATAGGTGAATGCACATTAAGGTGGCTCACTTTTTGAGTCATAATGCACATTTTTGTAAAGTGTCTTTTCTTTGGACATCTATAACAAATAATAAAACTTATCAAATTGAGAATTTGAAATTGATTATACATTAATAACTTGATTATTTTCAATAACAATACACCCACTTTTCATAATGGACTTTTGAAATATAAAAATATGGATTGGTCAATAGACTGAAATGGTAAAAAAATAAAAAGGTTTATATTAAATTCCATTCCAAATTATTTATAAGGACTCAATATATGGTGTAACATCCAATAATAATTTTTTATGTGAAAATTTTCCCTCCAAAATCATAATCAAATTTTAATTAAAGATTTTTTAATAGTTAAAATTGAGCCATATTTTCATAAGTCCTTAACATAATTTTTTTTTTCTCAAATTTCAATTTTTTTGCTAAAGGTGTATATATTTAGAATATGTAGGTGGGCTTCTATTAATATGGACTTTATTGCTTTTGATACATGAGTTTTATTACTGTTAAACCCATGGTACAATAAAATTTCAAAAATTTAATATTGTAAAATATTGGACTTTTGTGAACCCTTGTTTTTTCAAAAAGTAAACCACCATAGAATACATACACATAGATTTATAGACTCACTTTTTGATTTTAATGGATTTCATTTTGAACCCATCAAATGAATAATTTTTTGATTATTTTTCAATTAAATTAATACTAATATAATTTTCATTGGTTTGATGTGTTTGCATGAAAACACAGTCAAAGGAGGCAAGGGTGCCAAAATAAGTCTTTTTCCAATGACTACACATGACACTTGTCATTTTTGTGTTGATTTATAACTTAAAATTTGTATTTCAAATATCCATTTAACACTACATTAGATATAAATACATTTTGACTACAAATTGATTTTATATCATGTATATTATGCATTCATGCCCTCTATCACATAAATATGAACAACTTTTGTTAAAGGCACATTTTCAAAATCCATAATTTTCAAGGTCAAAAACACTTTTGAACCAAATGTGCTCAAAAGGGTTATTAAAAAAAATTCATTAATTCAAGTCTTTTTTGCCCTTTTAATCATCAATGTTAAAATCATTTCCAATTTTCAAAAGGAATGGTGTACATTTAGTAAAAAAAACAAGGACTATCCATTCTTGAAGTTTGAGTCTTTGAACATGCAAAAAAAAATTTATTCATGTCAAGCTTTGAACATGCAAACTTTGTAATTAATGGAAAATATTTCCCAAAAAATTATGACAATCCAAACTACTATGCTTCATTTGTAACATTTCAAACATACAAAAATGTAGTTTTAAGGAATGTCCATTCACTTGGATGATTCCTTCAATTGTGTTTTTACCCGCTTGATAGAATGAACTATTTTATTTGAGGTTCTTTCTAAACACTTTCCCATTATGTGTTAGATAAATCAATTTAGGTAATGTCCATGAAGTTAAGTGTGTGATTTGATTGAAAACTATGGAAAAAGAAAAAGATAAGTTGCTCAATCCTAAACTCAATAGTTTGTTTAAACACATCTAAATAGGTGCAAATCCAAAGTTCCTAGCCATTGGGTAGAATTAAGTGTTTTTTTTTCGATCCCAAAAATCAACATGTTCAGAATGAATTAATTTACAGTGCCATGGATTATCCTTTAGTTTTAAATCTTGTTATTGCAAAGGTTCCCCAAGACAAGGGGAAAAATATTATTCAATCATCATCATCAATTGTAACAACCTACCCAAAAAAACTTACAATAAGAAAGTGAGAATAACCATGTTCAATTGGAAACAAAAACTTTTAAAAAAAATGGAGCATTTTCATTAGAGAATTTTGAATGAACATGCACTACAACAAAAGATGTCCCTATATGCTAAGTAATTTCACTGGATTTTGAGTGAATTCATTGGTTGTAATGAACGGGACATAGGGGGATGTTGTGAATTCACTAGTCTAATGAATGGGGACTAATGAACTAGGTGAAAGCACACTACGATGACCCCCTTTCGAGTGTCACATTGTATTACTTTCTAGGGATGTGCATGTTTGAATCTATCCCACTTCAAACTTTCAAAAAAAAATTCACAATATTTCTACATATTATGTTAAAATATAACTTAGGCAAGAGATTAAAAAAGAAACTATTTAATTTCATTTTATAAAATGGGAGAATGGAGTATATTTGTGAAAACAAATGTAATACACCTATGTACTTTAAAACACACATATACTCGAAAAACAATTTAAATGATTTTTAGTCTTTATGAAAGTTGAAAGTATATTGAACCATGTCATTTCACGTAATATGAACCATGTTTGGATACCATGTGACTAATTTGTAAATTTTCATCTCAAAAAATGAGCTTTTTGAACAAAAATGCGATAAATGTATGGTATATTTGAAATTTTGACAAGAAATCACATCCACATGGAAGATGACAAGCATAACTAGATGGGCCATTTTTTTAATTTCATTAAAATTGATCATTTTAGTGACTAATGAAGCCCTAAAGTTAGTGCAATCAAAACAAAATTGTGGCCTCATTATACTAATGTATATTATAAATATACTCATGGATCCTTCAATATAGACAATGAAAATTTATTTATTTTTTAAATAAACTAAATAACATTAATTTTATAAAAATAATTGTTGTAAGCCCCAAGAACCAACATTGATACCCAAAATTAAATGTAACATGCTTTTGGAACAATTATACTATATGTATTATAATAATAGACCCAAAAGTGTCCCAAAGGGGGTCATTGTAGTGTGTTTTCACCCAACTACACCCACATTTTGTAATATGGATGAACACCATCATGAAAATCACAAATGATCTTTGGTGTGTGCATAGGCAAAATGAATCAACAAATAAACTTTCACAATTTTTTTAAAGAATCAAAAAATAACAATGAATGAAATGATGAGAAAAACAAAACTAAAAATCAAATTTCAAAAATGAAAATGAGTTTTGCTTTTTTTTTTTTCAAACATTTCTTTTTCCTCAATAAAGGTTTCATCATAACGAAGGAGGCAATTGGCCTTCAACTCCCCACCAATTATGGTTGTAATTTTCTATCTCGCAAATGTTTATCAATCTAATTGTACTTCTTATAAAATCCAAAAGATAAAAAAGTTATTGAAACAAATACAAACCATAGAAAAAAGTGGAAAAGTAAAAAAACCAACATTGGGCAAAAAAAGAAAGAAATAAAGAAGAGAGATTTTTTTTTAAAAAAATCATTTCATGTAAAAAATCAGGTCTTGGTGACTTGTCAATTCTATACCATATACCCATGGAACCATAGTTTTTTCCATTCGAATGATACCAACACTTCAACCTATTTTATTTGATAGCACCTTCTCTTTCAACTTTGGAAAATTTGTTGTCAACTTATCAATAATAAACTAGAATTGGTTATGTCTAATAAGAAAGGTCGCAAATCACACATTGTCAATCTTCCACCATTTAGGTTTAGGTCATACAAACAATGGGGTAGGAAGATCAACATTATCAATAGGCCAAGAAGTAGGTTGATATTTGGCCAACTCTTTAAATGTTGCAAGCATGTCTTCAATTTGACAGTTAACAGCAAGACCAAGGTGATTAGCAAAACTTTTGGTGATGTCAATGCACTAGTCTCTAGACACTCCTTAGCAAAACTATAGAACCATCCATGTAGGTAGTTGCATTAAGGAAAACTCTTCAAAATCAACATTTTTCATTTCATAATGAAGAAATTTTACATGCAAAAGTAGCCGAATCTTTAGTTCAACCTTGTTGGTGATGTTGGTTGACATATTGATTGTGAAAGCATCTTCCACTCCTCTTCAATCAACAACACATCGGACTTTTTGATAAATCTCCCAAAAACAACCCTTGATGATTACAATGTGGTTTTGTCACTCACAATCTTCACGCAATGGAACTATTCATTAATAAAAAATATTAAAAAGGATAGCTGGTGCCAAACCTATCTTAACAATGCATTGATTTTGCCACTACTTAATCAACCTTCCAATTCCTCTAATCAAGGATTAGATACTACAATGAAAAAATGTTTCAATTAAATAGGTTACCAAAAAACATCAACATTGGAATAATAAAAAATGATAACTCTAAACCTATTTTTTTAACCCTAAGCCAAAAATAAAAACCTTAAAGAATATGAAAACAAAACAACATAATAGATTGGGGAAGGTATTATTAACAAGAACAAAAAACAAAAAAATGGGACAACAATATGTACAAAATGGTGATTGATTAAAAGACCACAATAGAAAATTGTGAAAAAAATGGAAAAATAGAAAACAAGAAGATAAATTTAAAGATTTACCTAGTAGGACAGTACATAGAGCTGTCTTTTTTTGCAACCTAAAGCAGAAAAAAAGCCAGCATATCCACAAGTCTTTTAATGGTCTCTTCATTTTCAGAGAGATGTACAACAGATTTTTTGTATCATAGCCATGGAATTTTTTCCATTCTTTAAATTTGTTCTTGCCCCAAAGCTTAGCATGCTTGTTACCTCTATGACCACCCTTGTTGACATTTTCCAATTCTCTTTCATCAACATCAAGAAATCAAGACTTACAGCATATTTCATCAACAAGAAATTGATAATCAAAGGTATGAGGCACATTAAAATTAGCTATAGCAACATCAAAATGGGAATGAAAAGACCAATCACAAGAACCATCAATTCAAGTAGGAACTTCAAAATCATCAACATCCAAGTAGACTTCAAGGTTATAAAAGTTTGCAAATAAAATAACATCTAGATCTATTTAATGAAACTAAGGGCAAAGATATTCAAGCAATTGCAAGTAAATGTCAGAACCATCATCAAACCATAGAAGCTCACTACCTGAAACACTAGCATAAGGTGTGGATGGTGTATGAAGGATTGATCCAAAAATTTCAACATCAAAGAATTGACGAAATGAGAATTTTGGTACAGTTTCAACAAATTAATCAATATGATCAAAAAAACTATCACTAAAAAATTTCTTCGAAGCCTTTTCACAAGGCTCATCAGGTTCAGACATTGATCTGTGAAAGGAAAAATCAGAAAAGAAATGGGGAAAAAATGAAGGAAAAAAAAAACTTATGATAGAAAAAACTCAAAATTTCTTTTACAAGCACAACAAAAAATTGAACATCACCACAAAAGAGGAAACATAATTGAAAAAAATCAAAAGAAAACTTGAAATCTACAACCACCTACAACAACAACAAAAAAAATAACAAGGAAAGAAAACATAGGGAAAGAAAAGAACATAATGATCTGCATTATTCTTTATTACAAAGAACTGCAGGCTTAGCAACCAAATAAATTAAAGCAAAAAACATTAAAGCAAAAAGTAAGAAAAAAAAGAAAAAATAAGAGAATGAAAACAAAAGAAGAAAAAATATAGGAGAAAAAGAAGGGAGAAAAAATGAAATGATAGATAAAAACAAAAATTAAAAAATGAGAAAGGAGGAAGAAGAAATACAGAAGTTGAAAAGAAGGTAAAGAAGTGAAGGAGAGGAAATAGGGTAGGGTCCAACCACACTATTAGGAGCCACACATGCTCCCTTTAAACCATTGTTTTTTCATTACTTTTTTGAAGAATCTTTTTAGAATCTTTTTAATGTTTTTCATAAAAACATTTTTTTAAAATTTAATTTTAATATTATTATGTTAAGGTGAATATTAAAAAATATCCCAAAACATGTCATAAAAAATAAATTTAATTATGCTTTTAATATGAAAATTATTTTTAAACTGCTTATAGGCAACTTTTAAACAATGGTTACAAGAGATTAAAAAAATTTATATGTATTTTTCATTCATTAGATTAATTTCAAATTTTTATGATATGTACATAATGTATTCACATAACATTTATTTATTAAAAAAAATTCACAATTTAAAATTCAAAAAATTAAATAATGGTTACGATTGCTAAGGTACCTGTTAAAATGACTACACCCAGAAGGGAAGAAGAAGAAATCAAGAATCTGAGAGGAAGTGGGAATAGACTACACCCAGAAGGGAAGAAGAAGAAATCAAGAATCTGAGAGGAAGTGGGAATAGACGAGGAAAGAAAAAAAGGTCCCTACGTAAGCTCCGCCTTTAGGGCTACAAGATGATGGAAAGAAAGCCTTTATGGCATGACTAATGGAAAGAAAAGGTAAAGAAAAGAAAAAAAAATTACATGACTTTTACGCAAGAAAAGGCTCCCATAGTAGGCCCTTTCAAAATTTTCGATTTTAGCACCCAGCTTAACGGCCTCATGCTAAAATCTCAAATCTGGAAGGGCTTATTATCGAAGCCTTCTCCTATATGTTTTTAGCCCAATATGCCACAGCAAGTTATTATTATCCCCACCACTTTTCCTACCCCACCACCACCACACATCTAGTTGAAGCATCATACTTGTAACTACTGTCTTTTTTCGACAATTTTTTGTCATTTTTGCCAAAACAATTTAAGAATTTGTTTCCTTATGTAAATTCAACTAATTTTGCTAAATTTTGAAAAAAATTACCAATTTTTCAATATCACAAATTTTTTTAAAAGAATAATTATTATTATTATTAAAACCATGTTCATAAATCTCATCAACAACACTTTACTTCAATCCATGAATTTTTTTTTACTTTGCGAACTGGATTCTTTAGTCCAATACTATGTGTGTTCAAATTGGATGGAATTTTAGCTCATTGATGAGTTCTAGTATTTAAAAAAGAATCATGGTTTTATCATCCATCATTACAACTTCTTCTTGGTCTTAAGATGGATGACAAATTTGTAAGAAGATTTTATAAGTATTAAAATAATAATAATAATAATAATAGACATGGTATTGGCTCTTTGCTCACCTCATGTCAAGTGTGAACCAACAACAAGTATCATGGCATTTAAGCCTTTCTCCAAGGGCCTTATCATCGAATTTACCCCTAAACATCATCAGGCAGGCTCAATATGGGCTACAGAGGGCATTATCATAATTGCAGTTAGCCCCTAAACATCATCAGACGTGCCCAATATGGGCTACTTTGTAGTGTAAATTCACACAGTCCGGACATTTAGGAATTATAGAACTAGATGACAGTTTCTTTCCAGAAGCACGGCAGAAAAAACTGCTTGTCAGGTTGAGTTTACAGTTGTGCTTCAAAAAGAAAAAGAAGGAAAATAAATTCAATTTTTTTTGTATAATAATTTTTTGTTATGTAGGTGAGTGAGTGGTGACTGGGTGTCCTTTTTTCTCTCCCCCGCCTGGTAACTTACTAGTTACGAAAGAAAAGCACAAGGAAGATGTGTAAAAGGAAAAGAAGTGGTGTAAAAGAAAATGGGTCGTCTCTCTCCTCCTCGTGTGGAGCCGGCCTTCCTCGCAGCACCCTTCTTCTCACGCTCGTTGCTGCCAGTCCCATATGATGATGACCATGCCCTATTCCTTACAAACCTTCTGAAGATGTAGTACTTACTGATCAGTAGGAATAGAAATCAGAATTTTTACAAAATTGCTGCTCGAGAATTACATGGCCACCAAGGTTGCTTCGAATTCCTCTGCTGTGTTCTGACACAAACTTCGTCACAACTCTTCTGACACAATTAGAATCACGGTCTATGCACATTATCAAGTTTTCTTTGTTTACTCATAATCACACTCTGCTCACATAATCTGTGGTTTGTTTATACTGAAGTGTATTATTAAGAATTTGGTCAAAGAAACGTGTTCCACTCTCTGTGTCAGAGGTCCATGTAGATTGTCATGGTTTGATGCGCTTGTGTTTTTGTGGCAGAGGAACTGGGCAGCAGTACCAGAGTTTCAGAGGAGGCTTGAATGGCTAAATAGCCCCCCACTGCAACTGAAGGTCTTGTCCTTCTATACCAGTAGAGATTGTAAAAAAAGACTGCATATGAGGATGGAAGGTGCTGTGACATATATTGGTAAGCTGGAGACATTTGCTTGAACATATCCGTTCACTTGTTGCAGAAAGATGAAATTGATGACTTCACACCCTTCCCTCACAGAGTGTAAAGAGTCAATGTGTACTAGTGAAAGTAGAAAGTCATTCTTGTTTGATCAGGCCTTAACCATTTCACATCTCTATGCATGTCAAGACTTGCAAGGCAAAGTGGTGCTGCTGGATTTTTGGACATACTTCTGCATCTACTGTATGCACATACTCCCCGATCCGGCTTATCTTGAGACAAGAACAAACAGTAACTAGTAAAAGTTGTTTGTGTTTTGGGAAGCATATTGACCAAACAGAAGAATTGGGGATTTTGGTTACCTAAGTTTGGTCACCTTCCTATTTTTGTTCTTCTATGCAGACACTATGTTTTGACTTAAGTAATGAGGTTTGCAGCTTACAGTGGTGGGAGTGCACTCCGCAAAGTTTGACAATGAGAAGGATTTGGGTGTTATTTGCAATGCTGTCCTTCAATATGATGTTACTCATCTAGTGAGTGCTCCCTCCTCTCTTTCTTGTTGTTGTGAGTTGGGAAATGTTTGTGGAATATGTCATTTTGTAAGAGCTAGTTATGGTTTTCTCATTTCAAGTGTCATAGCAAATAGAAGGTTTGATACACCTGAACACATGACTCAAGAATTCAGATCCATCAGTGAGGGATGACACTGAGAAACCCATTGCCTGATCAAGAGATGATGTCCCTAGATCAAGTTATGAATGATGGGGATATTTCCATGTGGCGACAACTTGGCGTTAGCTCATAGCCCACCATTGCACTTGTGAGCCCAAAGGGCAAATTGATCACCATGCTTTCTGGAGAAGGCCACCGTCATGTATATTGTCTTGCAATGTGAAAGAAGGGTCCTGGGACTTCTGTATCCATCAAGTGACTACTTTGTGAACAAAGTTTGGTCTTTGTGATAACCACCCCCGCATTGTATAACCCTAAAACTGTTTCTTTGGTCAGTATAGCTGTGGTGCCAATCTTTTGTACACATGAACGTATCAGCCCTATTTTCTTCAAAGATATGTGAGGTGTGTTAATCTGCTACTTTTGACCTACACTTGTCAGGTACAGTAGCTGCTTGATTTCTTCTTCGGAGTTGTGGATACAAGTTGACTGAGAATATATATGCTTCTAAGGATGAAACTTGCAGCTTGACAAGATGAGGAAGGTGGTGTTGACTTTAATCCATTTTTGTAACATTCACCCTTTCAGGAAACATTGTCAGGCCCAGATCAAGAAGGCCGGAAAAGGAAATGTGCACACCAACCATAAATATGGGAAAAACAAAGGGAAAAAGCAAATATGCAAGACAAAGTCCATTTGCAGGATCAAGCCAAGACCCCTCTCAGGCCACTTCCACCATACATGGACAATATGCCTGCTAATGCATCCATTGCAGAACACACCAAAATTCAAATTGATAGAGCAAGCAAAGGGTGGCTCTCAAATGCTAGGAAACAGCTGCCAGTCAATGGGTTCATTGCTCACCAAATTGGACAACTCTACCGCTTGATACATGAACATGTCCGACTACTTGTATAGGTTTTTTCATTGTTTATATTGGAACCAGCTCAACAACAGATGGCAATTGATACCCATTAAATGCTGATGGAGCTTGTGGGGAAGTGAAAGTCAGCATTTCGAGATTTCTGTTTTCACCCACCATATACACATCCTTCTGTTGCTGAAAACAAAATGCTCCTTGTTCCTGGGCAATCCCCTATAGGCACTTTTCCTGATGCTTCATACTTGCCATCGAACAATGTGAGCTACTTTTCCAGTTTGTTCCCCGATCGAACTTCCTCTCAGCAGCCTGCCTTGGACAACCCAAATCCTTTTCTTTTAAACTCTTCCTTTTCTGAGATTGGTCATTCATTTGTCAATGTCCTGTCTTCCTCTGCAGCCCTCTCTTGGACCCATGTTTGATCTTCTCCAAGTATTGTGTCTGAGGTTCCCTTCGAAACATAAAGTCAAATGGATAGTGGCAGTGAGTAAGAGAACACAACTTTCATACATATTAAAATGCCTGTAGCTAGCTTGGAGGTGGCCCCATCTTCTCTGGCTTCCAAACCAGGAAGCATGCAGTTTGGGCATTATGTTGGTGTCGTTGATAAGCAGGAAACTTCTGTATTATCTACTTACCCTTTCCTACTGCAGGAAAGGTGAACTGGAGGATCAATGTCCATACTGGGTTCAAACACACTCAATTTTTGTTCTTCATCATTAAGCTTTGTTCATCACCATCTGAATGGGTACCAAAAACATCCAGTCCAGTCCAAGTCACTTGTGGACGTGGCTCCCCTTGCACTAGTGAGAGACTTCTTGGCAAACATTGCTCAAGGTCAACACTCATACAACACCTTCATAGTTTGAAGTTACCTCTTCTGCTGATGTCCAACAATCTGATTGCTTATAGTCCCTGTATGCTTTTTCTTCTTGCACCCCCTTCACTTTCTTTGATGTCTAACTATGTACCAAAAATGCACATACTTGTGGCCTTTATGTTTTTTGAATTGCTCTTCTGTAGTCATGGTGTTCCTCATTCTGCTTCTTGAACAGTGTGATATGTTTACTGATTTGCAGCCAACATACTCTCAGAGCTACTTCTAATAAATGAATTTGAGACAAATAGTCTTAAACTTTTTGGGCTGGTGCAGCTGTACAGGACTATAAGCAGCGACATGCAGAACATGGGGCGTACCATGCGTAGTGCAAACTGGAGCCCATGTTTTTAGTCCAAGCATATAGAGATCAGGTCATGACAAAAATGACTGGACAACTACGTCAGATTCACCTACATCCACAGGCTGGAATAAATTCATTCCTGAAGACTACAGTGAAGAAGACAGTGCCAACTGCCCTTGTGGAGAATACTAAGAAACAACCTTTGTTCCTAAAGATGCTGCCAAATTAATGCATCAGTTCTTACCTCTCTTCAACAAAACTCTGTTTCCACACAAGGCACCACCTGCCTCTACTGATTGTTATTCACAGATGCTGAGGATGAGTAAGTCTCATGGTGCTTTCCATTCTTATGATATTTTGGATGTGGATATACTCTTCTCTTTTCTTGCTTATCTACTTCTGTTTCTCTCTTTTTTGGATACAAATTGAGCTCAAGTTTTTTCCTTGCTTTTCTTTTTTTCTTCTATTTAATGAGGATGTAAGACTAATTGAAATGTGTATATGATTTGGAAGTACTCTTTGAAACATTAATGAGCAATTGAAATCCCAAGCAATCTGGTATATGAGATTAGAGAACTCCAGAGCTGAATTCTGAGATGGTTTGCCATATGAGCTACTTTTCATTTGTTTTCTCAATGTGTGTTGTGGCAGGCTCGTGTTCTGTTAAGTAGAAGGATCAATTTTACAGCTCTCCCACGTACAATTTCCTTTTTTTGGACAATTTGTTTTGGGACATTTTTTAAATCGTTTGTATGAAATTCCAACTGATTTGTATTAGAGCTGTCTGGTTACCAACACATGTCCAATTGGTGTATAAAAGTTAATTGGTAATTAGTAGCTGATCAGGGATTGATAACCAATAATGGATTAGGAGCCTCCATTTTGCTAGCGGGAGTAAGCAGTTTTCGTTGAGGTTGTGGGAGCATGGTTGCAATAGTCCCTCGACAGAGGGGAACTTGTGGGAATAGTTGAAGCTTGCTCGTGAATATGAATGACTGCTGCACATGACAATAGCACTTGGCGTAATATCGGCACAACTTCAAACCACAACGCTCTTGGGGCAATGTGCATTTTCAATCAAGCGTAAGAGCAATATTTTGATATGAGATTCGTGTCAATGTGAATCTGAATTTGCATTTGTCACTCCATTAGCAATGTTCTACAAGTTCATGAACATGTGCTGTGTTTTTATGCCTTGTAAGAATATGATTGTGGCTTTTGTGGATTTTGAAGGTGGAGGTCATAGGATGTGACGAGAGGTTCAAGATTCTTTGGTGTTGAGAAGGCCTGCTGGTCCTTTGACTCACAGGAGTTTGGCAAAGCTCTTTCTGGACCCCACATTACACATAAGCTTGCCAGAATTGGACCATGGCCCCTGGGTGTGGCTACAGTTACTGTGGATGGCATTGAGAAGGCCTGCTAGTCCTTTGACTCACAGGAGTTTGGCAAAACGGGATTCGGAAAAACGAGATTTGGAACCGGCAAAAACGGGATTCAGAAAACAGGATTCGAAAACGGGATTCGGAGTAACTGTAGCCACACCCAAGGGCCATGGTCCAATTCTGGCAAGCTTATGTGTAATGTGGGGTCCAGAAAGAACTTTGCCAAACTCATGTGAGTCAAAGGACCAGCAGGCCTTCTCAACACCATCCACAGTAACTATAGCCACACCTAGGGGCCATGGTCCAATTCTGGCAAGCTTATGTGTAATGTGGGGTCCAGAAAGAGCTTTGCCAAACTCCTGTGAGTCAAAGGACCAACAGGCCTTCTCAACACCATCCACAGTAACTATAGCCACACCCAGGGGCCATGGTCCAATTTTGGCAAGCTTCCTTGCACCGAGCCAACGGTCCACATTGAGGGCATCCAGAACACATCTTTCCTCCTGCATCGATCAAGCTCCTCCTGAACAAAGCAAAAGTCACATGATTATATGATCCAAAAGGTCACATTCTGAGAGTATGATTACAGAAACAGCACATGGACTGTTTAAGATCAATTAGGAAGCTTGCAATTAGGAAGCTTGTAATTAGGAATCACGATATGGCACATGCCGTTGTTTCCCATTTGCTACATCGACCAGAATCATGATATATGCATCATGTTTCATTCACAGGGCATGCAAAGTGGTGGAGAAATCACAGGTATTGGGCGATGTCGCCTAATATTTGAGGAGTCACCAACTCCACAACATGATTGATCCCTAGATAATGCTCCTAGTCATGAAGAGGACAATCAACAAGAAATTGGTGCAGCTCTTGTGACTTTAAATTCAATAGAGCATATGTTGTTGCAAAGTCTAAAAAAGGCTACAAATGAGTAGAGGAAGCAAATCAGTGATTTGAGTCATAGCATTCTCTTACCATGGAATTTTCCAAAAAAACCAAAAAAACCAAAAAAACCCTTGGAATTCATCGATTGGCAATACATCAAAGTAACTTTCAAGCAAGTGTTCTCTTTACATGTGGCCAAACAATTTATTTCCTCTTCACATTATACTCACAATCATTTTCTGTTGCAACATAAAATGAAGTTCATAGTTTGACAATTGATCCTTGGATTTGGAGCACATAGTTCCATTTATCCAAAATTTATTGCAATCAGAGACAAAATCCTATGTGCATTTAACATGGCAAATGCAAGTGCCAAAAAACTTCTACAAAGTAGTGGGGCACTCAAATGGATACAAATTTTGGTTTACAAAAGCTAGTCATATGGTATTTGCAAGACTACCAAGGCAAGACTACTAAACACCTACACATTCAGCTCTATCACCATCTTCATATGGACAAACCAAAAACAAAATCCACCACAAAAGAGGTCAATGAATGGCAAGCGAAGTTGAATTTTGCCTTTGTCAATGACTCTTGGTGAATGGATGGGACTGAACCATTTGGATCTACCACATTACATGCAACAATTTATTTCATCATGAAAGGACCACATCACAATGATCAGCCCATGGAAGTAACACTGGACCATGTAGGATTATTTTTTCATGTGGTGAGTTGCACTTTTTGTATTACATTAATTGTTGTTTCAAAATAAGATTTTCCACATGAGCTATTAATCCACTTTTTTTTTTACAACTTGAATTTAGCAATGGATGGCGAAACTTGCATCCAAAAAACTAGCTATGGCATTTCAGAAAGATGAAAAAAATGGAGTCTTGTGAGGAATTTTTTACACACCTTTCCACATGAAAATATGCAATTCACAAAACTCATTCGAAAATGGAACTACTATGTAATTGTATTCTAACAAGTTAAAGTGGTTCAATGGAATGTAATGAATCTCATTAAAGAATCCAATGCATTGTGTCCATTTAGAAAATACCAAGACATTTTGAAAGAATCAATATTTATCATGATAAGATGTGAAGAAACATTGTGTTGAAGTTTAATCAATGTTCATGTTTTGATAATCGACTTACCTTCACTCCACTCATCATAACATCTTCATACAATCTTCAAATTTAACATGCATAGGGTTGTTGGGAGGCTAATCTCAAAGGCAACAATGATACAAAATATTATAAATTTGTATTTCTTAAATCAAAAGTTATGCTTCAAAATCAAAAGCTATTTTGATCATATTTGAAGAAAGACAACTTCAGACCCCCTTTACTTCCGACAAGTGCAACTCCCTTACAACAACTTCGACAATGCTAAAATTTTGAAAAAAACATTTTACAACTCCTAAACTAAAAAAATTTGAAATTTAAAATAAATCCAACGATGGATCTAAAAAAAAAATTATTTTTGTAAAAAGTCCAGAAGCTTGTTCATTGGAATTATTCCGTGAACTCCAAGTATGACTACTTGTTACACATAATTTTATTCCATGAACATTTTTTCACACATAACAAACTAATTTTCCTCCTCTTCCTAAGTTTTTCTCCCCTCCCAAAAAAAGAAAACAAAACTCTCAAAAACCCAAAAACTTCCCATGACCCCTCCCTAAGCTTGTTTTCATTGTCTAATGGAAGTTTGTGAAAATCCTTCCATCCAATCAATTGGCCTCCTCATCCTTCATGAACCAATGGGAATCAAAAATGATTTGACCCTCTAATGGAATTTAAGATGAAAATTTTTATGCCCAATGAAACATTAAGAGGTTTCCATCCTTCAATCAAAATAGGATGAAAATCTTCATGACCAATGAAATTGGAAGATTCCTCCTTTTCTTTATTTTGGATATATTGATGGGGTCCTTAAACTCAATCATTGCCAATTCCATCCATTTGACTTCAACATCCTAATTATTTCAAAGTAATTAACTATTAGAATAATTTATCGATAGTAATAAATAAACATCCTTGAATTTCCATTTGATTAAATCAACTCAATAACATTAGTAACATTCCCATGTACTATTTACTTATTTAATACCCCCTAATTATTTCTTACCATGTATTAATTAATTGTGTAGTACATAATAAATTGGAAATATAAATTTTTTTATAAGAATTCCCATGTATTTTTTAGATTCATCGTCGAAATTAGTGTTTCATGAATCCATTAGAACTAAAATGTTAAGGTTTTCATGTAATTTTGCCATCATTATCGCACACTACACCTACCCTAATTTCCTAAATAAAAACATCAACCTCTTTCAAATGTAAGTACCAAGTTACTATGGCTACCCTTTTAATTTTTGTAAATGCAATGATGGTACTACGCCTTCAAATCCTTTAGTTGTGCCAATGGAAGATGAAAAACTTGAAGAAGCACCACTTAACGTGAATGTCTCCTAATGACTGCATGAAAAAAACAATCCCAAATAATGATGTGCACCCGAGTTGATCGTTTGACATGGGATCGTCGATTGTCTTCTAACCCACATGCCTTACCAATTTACTTAGAATTTGTTCCTCTTAATTGACCACACTAAAAATATTCAAAAAATGTCAATGCAAAAATGACAATGTTCATCTTCACTATCAAACTTAGATTCCTAGCAATGACCATTATCGCTAGCTACAAGGTCCAATCAACCCCCTTTCCATGGACCATCGAGCCAAATACCTAACTCGCACCATTTGTCACATTCTAGACTTTTTGTAATTGTGATTTTTCTCATTCAAATTATTTATTAAATCGTAGTTTATTTGAAGCCATTAAGGTGGAAATGCTAATATGTAAATTCGATCTCAATTTTGTTTAGGAACTTGATATAAGTGAAGTTTGAATAAAAATGTCCTAATATTACATTCTAGAAATCTTACAAGAATACCATTAATGCTTGAAGATTATTTTACAAAACTACTTATATATTATCATGGCAAAACGTTAATGTTAAATCATGGGCTTATATCCCCAATATATCAATACAACCACATCTAATTTTACATCCTTTTCCACCTTTTTACAACATAAAAAGGTTAATGCACTTTGGAAGATTTATTAAGTTTTAGAATTAATTAATCGCTCCAACAAATTAAATAAAAAGGTTATTTACGCTTGAAAATATCCAAAGGTTAATTCAACTATTAATAATTATTACTTGGAAGTTTATAAAGTTTCAAATCATTATTACTAAAGAAATTTATGGAACTAAAACTTCACAAATTGCTTAATTGTAATTCGTGGTTCACAAATTTCACATTTTTATTTTTGGTAATTGTAGGTAATGAATCATTGTGGTGGAGGACATTGAGCCATTTGCAGGGTATCATTAGTAGAAGTCAACCAAAATGTAACCACTTCATTTACAACTACATGCGACTTATAATCGTTTGTGACTAAGTTTGGGTATTTACAACTATAAGATCAAATTTCAACTATTTTGGTCACCTTACAACTATGATGCAATTATTGGAAAATTTTATCCTATCAATTGGATGGCTTTTAAGTTTATTTTCATCCATGAATATAATAATATGTCCCATTAGTCACATTCTAAAGGTATTATATAGTGACATAGGGGTGTATTTTTATTTATGTATGAAAATTACGTTTACAATATATTACATATATCATTATTAAAAAAATTGTGTATATTAATTATGTGTATGTATGTATATTGTTCATATAATGAATCTGAAAATTAATATTTCAATTATGAAATGTATAAATATTTTGAATTAAAAATTTAATAATTTAATTTAAGAAATATTTATGTGAATTTGAATTTTTTATTTGCAATCTGACTTCTTTTTATTAAAAATGATTATTTGAATCTAAAAATTGGTATTCCAATTCTAAAACATTTTATTTGAATTTCAAAATCAATATTTGAACACTAAACATTGTTATTCAAATCTAAAAACTTTCAATATACTGAAAATTATTATTTCAATTCTAAAAATTATATTTGAACCTGAAAATTGTTATTCCAATTCTGAAACATTTGATTTCAATCTAAAAATCAATATTTGAGTTTGAAGTTTTAAATATGAATTTTTTAAAATTTTAATTTTATTCAAAAATATATTTTTAAGTATAAAATTATAATTATAATTATGAAAATTATATTTAAACATTAAAATCGATGTTTCACTTCTGAAAAAAATTATTGGAATTCATTATATATATATATATATATTTGAATCTAAATGTTGTTATTTTAATTCCAAAAAATGTTATTGGAATTCATTGTTTAATTATTTGAATTTGAAAATTATTAATTAAGTCCAAAAATGGACATTTCAACTTTGAATCTGAAAATTGACATTTCAATTCTGAAATTTTTAATTTAAATTCAAAGACTTATTGCATCTAAAAAATGATATTTAAATTCTGAATTGTTTTTTTGGAATCTAAAATTAATATTTCAATTCCAAAAATTATTGATTGAGTTTTAAGACTTTTTCTACTAGTGTTATGCATAATGAATCACTTTTATAAATAATTATAAATGATTATATTTATTACTTATAACTTACACTAAATAATTAATTTTTAAACCATAGATTTTTACATCATATATTTTATATTCTTACAGTAAAAGAAACTAATTACTGTAGATAATGTTACATTACTTTAAAATCATTGTAATTACTTCAGATAAGAATTAATTATAGTATATGCATAATAATTTTTTAATTGAACATAATTATTCACAATCTGTAATTTGTAACTTTAAATCTGAATTAAAATTTTGGAAAAAATATAATGTAGTTAAAATAATTATTGTAATGGTTGTAATTTCAAAAATTATTATAAAATAATTTTAGTTTTTTTTTTTAAATTCTGTAATTAGATATCTATGATAAATTTTTGTACAATAATAATTGTAATTATATAGAAATTAATTTAATTTTTTAATATTAATTTTTTTAATCATGTAAGATTTTTTTTTAATAACATTTTTTTTTCATTATTTATAATTTGAAAAACTATATTTAAAATATTTTTTAATTAAATTAATTATATTTTAAACTAATTACATTTAACAATAATTTGACTATATATTAAAAATTAATAAAATATATTAATTATTTATTTATCTTTGAATTATGTATTAACAACTTGTGAGAAACTAGATAGCTAGTTAGTTAAATATTTAAAATTTATTAATTATTTAAGTAGTTGATGATGAATACTTAATATTTGTAGTGTATAGTTTATATTTTAAATATATGTTAAATTTAATCATTATTAATTAAATGGTTATCTAATTATTTAGTGAGCCATGTTTTTGAATTGTTTATATATCTAAAAACTAAAAACAAAAGGCATGAAAAAAAATTTGGAGTTACAATTTAGTTTGTGAAAAAGTTGCAACTTCAAAACTTATCCCATATTGTTTATTCTCCATTCCTATTTTGAACATTATATAAATAAGAAGTGTGGTCATCAAATTTCACATTAAGAAATTTGTGCACATGGGATGAGCCAATCAAAAGGTTTAACCCAAAACAAAAAGAAAAGGTATGCACAATTTTGAACTATCAATCTCCCCAACCTACTTATCTACCTAACTAGGTAAGTACATAGTATGACCTACCCACCTAGGTCAACTTATGTACCTACCTACCTAAGTACCTATTTATATGAATAGGTATTTAGCCTAAAAAAATAAACCTACCTACCTACCTTTTTACCTAAATAAGTAGGTAGGTAGGTAGGTATGTAGCCTAGGTTTGTAAACACCTATTTATGTATCTACTTAAGCACCTACCAACCTAATATTAATATTTTGTATTAAATTCATCTTAAGGTGCCATGTGGCATATTTAGATTGGGCCACATGTCAGAATATAGGATCATCTAAACATTTGAATTGAACATCTTAGATTATTTCAAAATAATTATTTTTAAAAAAAAATCAATATTAAAACACATCGCAACACATCATTTGCCTCAATTGTGACCAAAATAGTTGCATCATAATCGCATGTGACAATACATATACAATGGAGTCAAAAGATGAACTTGTATTTGTTGATTTTTTCTTTCATCCAATACCCCTTGTCATTTGCAACTAATGTCTCATGCAACTTGTCTAAGGCGATTAATGAGATGTTAATTGCAAATGTCACTTGCAACTAAATTTTAGTTGTTGAAACTAGTCAAAAATACTTGTTTTTCTTCTAATGTATGTAGCAATCAACTTCCTAATAAAGATCTTCAAATTGCATTTGTTTGTTACATTTGTGTTATCTCTATCTTCATTTTTTTGGAATTGTTATAGTGATTGTAATGGAAAAGTATGAACCCTATAATTGATTTTGAAGCAAAGTTCTTATTGGCACTACATTTTTTTTTGCATTTGTGTTCTTTATTCCATCAATTATTTTGATTTCCAGTAGAACTCAAACACTATTGCATAACCGCTATCCTACATATGATGTTTTATTATGCACTTCTTTGGGAAGGACCAAGCATGTATATGGCCAATCCATGAATTAAGTAACCTTTTTGGTTTTCAACTTTTTGTTTCAAGGAAGGTAATGGAAATGGTGACATTTGTTTAACAACCAATGAATGGTTGGCATTGCAAATGGCACATTTGTGCTTGTTTTTTGGATTTCATGGTTCTCTTAATGCTAACTCATTCTTCATCTAAAGGCCTTTGTTCACACCTTAGTCTAAATTGGACACCTTCTAACATAGTTTGTTGAAATGTTGTAAACTAAAATTGAACCTACATAGAAATAATAAATTACACATGTATTGAACATATTCCAAAAACATATCAATTAAATATCATTACTCGGTATGTTGTAAACTAAAATTGAATTTACATAGAAATAATAAATTATGCATGTATGAAACATACACATTATTAAGTTGACTTATATTTCAGAATTTCATTACAATTTATTTTCAAATTAAAGTGTAATATTTATATGCACAAAAAAAATCATCATGTACATAACCATTCATGTATACAAAAAACATTTACATGTACCTTAATAATTAATGAATTTTTATTGCAATTTAAATATATATTAAAACTTCATATGTATAAAAATGAATAAACATTCAGGTTCCACAAAATTAATAATTATGTATCATTACTTGATATTTTGTAAATTAACATTTGATTTATAAAGGAATAGTAAATTACACATATTGAACATACATTATTACAAACTCATATTTCAAAATTTCCTTAAATTTTATTTTGAAATTAAATTTTAATATTCACATGCATAAAAAAAAATTGCATCATTCATAAGCATTCATTTACACAAATAGAATTTACATGAGTTTAATGTTTAATGAATTTTTATTGCAATTTAAAGCAAATATTGAAATATCATGTTTATAAAGATGAATAAACATTAGAGTTCCAGAAAAAATATTAATTATGTATCATTATTTGATATGTTGTAAACTAAAATCCAAATTACATATAAGTAATAATTAGATGTATTGAACATGCACATTATTACAAATTTATATTTCAGAATTTCTTAAATTTCTTTAAATCAAATTTTAATATTTATATACACAAAAAAATACTTACATCATACATAACCATTCATTTTATACAAAAAACATTTACACGTAACTTAATCTATTAATGAAGGTAGATAGTTTTTTTTTTTTAATTCTATCATGTTGAGATTTCCCGAACCAAATTGCTTCATATAATGTTATTGATATCTTTGAAAACCTAATAATGAATAGGGGTGTACTGACTTGGGTTGAATTTTTTTGGAGCTACAATGCAAAGGGTATTAATTATTGAACCATTTTCTTATTAAACATTAATAAAATCATAAATAAAAATTATACTCGAATCCAAAGGTATATTTGGTGTTGTTGGAAAGTAGCCGCTGTGTTAGAATTAGTAAAATTTAATTCATAATTTTTATACTTAAAGCGTGGAAGATATTGAATTTTGAATGAATTTTTTTGTTGAAAATTTAAACAAATTACAAATAATTGGATTTAGAAGGGAACATGAGTTGAGTGTGTTCACACTTGGAGCCAACAACACATGTTACCTTATATATCCATGAAGGTAGTTTGTTTTGTTTTGTCATAATGATATCTCCCAAACAATGGTGTCTTAGGTTATGATGTGGAACTTATCATCAAAAAAATCTCAATAAATAAGGGTGGACCGACTCAATTTTAAATGTTTAGAACTATAGTGTGGAATCTATTGATTATTGAACCGTTTTTTCATTGAATTTTTTGAAAAATCAAGATTGAAAACTATATTGGAATTTGGGGGTGTTCTTGGTAGTGTTGGAAAGCCTTCACCAAGTTTGATTTAATAAAGTTGATTTCGTAATTTTTGAGACCTAAAATGTGAACAATATTATTGAATTTTTGGTGGGTATTGTTGTTGGAAATTCAAACAAATTACAAAAAGGGGTTTGGAAGGAAAATTCAATTGAATGCACTAGGGCCAATGACATAGGAGATATTAGTGTTTAATGAGTTTTTATCATAATTTTAAACAAATATTAAGATATCATGTGTACAAAAATGAATAAACATTAGAGTTGCAAAATATTATTAATTATTTATCATTACTTGATATGTTGTAATGATCTACATAAAAATAATAAATTACATTTGTATTGAACATAAAAATTAGTACCAACATATATTTAAATAATTTTCCTTCAATTGTATTCTGAAATTAAAGTTTAATATTTTATGCACCAAAAAAACCATTCATTTATACAAATAAGATTTACATGTAATTTAATGTTATCATAATTTTAAATAAATATTGAAATATTATATGTATAAAATTAAAATTGCTTACTAGTTGTTTAACTTAGTTGAAAGAGATAGTTGCAAATAAGATTGCATCTCATACATCCTCTAATACATTTTATCATCCACATATTTTTTTTTATACATTTTAACATCCAAAATAATTGAACATTAAAAACTTCTATGTTAACTATGAACTTCATTATTGTCTTAAGATGGAAATCCAATAAAACTATAAGTGGACAGTTCTCTCCACTATCAAATTCCAAGGTTCATTTTTCCAACTAATTCAAAAGTACATAAGACCATATGTCTAACCATAAATAACAGCAAAATTTGCCAAGTTTGATGTGTGCTTACCTAGTGCATGATTTTGCCATGTCTTCTTTATGGCAAATTGTTTGCAAAGCTCCAACATTGCTCCAACTCCAAGCTTAATGATTCCTATAAAATTCCATCAACCTCCATGTGTTTCATCCCCACACAAAGCATCAATACACTTGGTGGACTCACTGAAGTGAACAAATGCACACCAATTGTGGTAAACATGTTTACAAGAAGCAATTTGTCCCGCCCACAAAGTTTTAAAACCCAATCCACAAAAGGATAGTGTTCAACCCATAAGCAAGTTGGTTCATTGCTTTTGAAATTAGGTGATGGAAATGGAATGCAAGAAAAAGTGACCAACCGTTTATGGACCTTATTAAGGAGGGACCATGCAACACTATCATTTTATTGGGAAATTCCCAATTTCCCTTCCAAGGCATACAAAGCACCCCCTACACTATTTGAAACCTTATTTAATTTTTCATAAGTAGAAACCCCTCCTTCTGTAAGACTCTTGAATGTAGTGACAACCTTTTTTTGCGTGTCGATTTGCTACTATAGGTCTTTTTTTTCCTCAACATTACTACTCTCTAACTTCATAATTAAGGTTTGAAAAACTTCTTCTGTTTCATGGAAATGATTGTTACAATCCTTCATTTGGCTACATGCCTTAACTACAACCATAACACCTGCATCTTTCTTTGATTTAGTGATGGCCAAGCTCTTTTTTACAATTTTCAACTAAGCTTTTGCCATCGTAATGTAATGCTCTAGCTATTCAATGATAACACTTGCCATCACAAAAACAATTCAAAATTTATAAACCCTAGAAATAATTTTATGCAAAATGTTTCACTCAAATAATGAAAGTAACAAACAATTATGCAACAAACTAAGACTAACTTCTAAGACCTCAAAATTGTACCATATTCAAGTCTATTAAAACAGAAACCTAGAACGTTCCAAAAACATTTTTTCATTGCATCTAGATTTTGAAATTGAAATGAATGCATTAGCACATGGTTTTGAAAAAAAACACAAAAACTTGGTGGCTTTCAATTTTTTTGTTGTAACTTAACAATGTAAAAATTCCAAAGTTAATGATGGAGGTTACAACACACCATGCAATAAGGTGATCGTAAAAACAAAAAAAACTTGTTTTAAATGGATTAGGTGACTATCAAGTTCAAGCTTCAAATTGACACCGGTTAACAATCATTGATTTTGCCAAAAAAAAAAAAAAAAAAACTTTAAGGTGAAGGGGAAACAAACTTGTGCATTTTGGATTTACTTATTTAGGCCTTTTTTTTTCAATTAACCCATCATCTTTTTTTTCCTCAAAACTGAAACCATCCAAAA
>Ga0116227_10005521_pt1 | contig 26554 bp, 23 predicted proteins | sample S1TSphgellanicum_FD_89693 | JGI IMG/M metagenome (GOLD analysis project Ga0116227, IMG submission 89693) | Host-associated microbial communities from peat moss isolated from Minnesota, USA - S1T2_Fb - Sphagnum magellanicum MG | ecosystem: Host-associated > Plants > Peat moss > Unclassified...
AAAAAAAAAACAAAACGAAAAGAAAAAAAAAGAAAAGAAAGGAGGGAACTTTCCTTTCTTGTCTTCTAATGAAAAAAAAAAAAACAAAAAAAAAAAAAAGTGGAAAAAAAAAAAAAAAAAAGCAAAGAAAAGAGGGAGCTTACCTTTTTTGTTTTCTTCTTCTTCAACAAAAGAGAAGAAAAAAAAGCACATAGAAAAAAAAATCATAAAAATAAAATAAAATGCAAAAAATGGAGGGAAGTTACCTTTCTTATCTTATTCTTCTGAGGCAAAATAAAAGAAAAAAAACACAAAAAAAAACAAATCATAAAGAAAAAAAAAATGGAAAGAAAGGATGAAGATTACCTTTTTTTTTCCTCCCATTTCTACATTTGGGATGAAAGGCTCCTCTTGCCTTCTCCTCTCCACGTTCCTGCAACAATAATCTCTCCACCATCCTCAAGCCTTGTGTCTCATATCTCCTGGAAGCTTTCTGCTGTTCAAGCTTAAGCTCTCCCAAGCCCTCGAAGCTTTCTGCCATTCAAGCTTAAGCTCTCCCAAGCTTTGAAGATGGAGTGAGCGGGAAGTGAGGTGATGAAGGTAGGTAGGAGGGAAAAATTTGGCAGAGAGAAGGGGCCTGAAAAATCCCTGGGCAGGGGAAGAGGATGTGTTTTTGGTTCATGCACAAAATAGCTTGAATGGCATGATCCTGAACTGGTGCACTGGTGGTTGCTGGTTCATTCCAGCCCATACAGCCTGTCGGAGCCTATCGGACAGGCTGTACCGTGCCTTCCACATTTCAGAAGGTACACTTTTCAAACTCAGTACTCTTGTCTTTTGCATATTTGCATCGTTTTTAACATTTTATCACTTTTTGTCTTTATTTATAAAAAAGGAAGCGGAAAGAAAGATCACGCTGGTCTTTGCGGAGGGGAAGGGTCTGGAATTTGAGATACCAACCGGAGGCCAGATTTCAGATCCCGGCCCAAGATCCAGAAGGGTCTATTTTCAGACCCTTCTCCTATACTTAAGACGTAGACGCAAGATCGTTTGCATTTTTTTGGAGGGATATTCATGCCAATATTAGAGTTTTGGATCTTCAAATTTCTTGAAAAAAAAATGCATTTGAATGAAACTCAAAGTTCCATGCCCTTGAAATGCCATTATACACATCATAAGTTCTACCTTCAAACTTTTTTTCCAAAATTTTTGGATCTCATTCTTTGAAAACTAGGATCCCAATTCCAGTTTTTTGAAAAAACCAAAACCTCAGTTTCGGTTCCAAACCCAGGTCCAAAAATTAGACCAGTTTGCAGTTCACTATTTTATAACCAAAACTGGGCACACATAACACCCATATCCAAACATTTGGAACTCAAAAAAAATTAAAAATGGACACAAAAGTTCGTTTTATGGGCACAAAGTGTAAATGTTTGAACACAAAAGTTTATGGGCAAACATTCCATCATAGGAAAAAAATTGAACACTAAGAGGATTAGGGTTCTGTTGGTGGCGATGGGCCGTTTCCTAAACATCATGGACATTCGCCTATAAACACATGTTTGCCCATAGTTGTGTTTACCCTATAAATCCACAATTCTCCAAATTTTGAAGAAATCAAACAACCAAGCATAAAATCACTATTTCATTCATTGTTGTTTCATTCATGAAACCCAACATTTGAAAAAAAATCAAATAACTGGCCATAAAACCACTAATTCATTGTTCATTCTTTCATGAAACTCGCCAATTCTTTTAAGGTTTTTTGAAATAACCAAATTCCAACAGTTCCAAGTTTTTGCAAAGAAACTAAGCCAACAGTTCTCTGATCTGAAATAATTAAAAAGCTTTCCACCGGGCAGTTCTGGGATCTGAAATAATTTTAAAATTGGAACTGACTGTTTTATTTTATAAATTCAAATAACTGCACAAACAACACTGAGTTAATTCTTTTTTTTCTTCTCCTTTAAAAGAAAACTCTCATTTCTTTTAATTTTGGATAAGTTAGAAATGGTGACTGACACCGCCTGCAAATGTTAACCGACACCTGTATGACACGTGCTTAATTTTAAGCGGAGCTCTTTTCTAGTTATGCAAAAAGATGGAAGAAAACCGGAAAAAGGTCAAAAAGAAAGTAACTGCACCGACAACGTCCTTCTTTTGCATTCTTTAGTAAAGAGCCTAGTTTTTACTACTTACTAGATTTTACTTTTCACCTACTACGGAAGGATATGCTGTGTGAAGTCGACGTGCCATTCCGGTGTTGAGCGGGTATTATATTTCGATGATATCCCCCTCGGTTCTCAGTGGTTCCCACTTCCCAAAAATGTTCCAGGTGTCGGAGAAACCATAAGCTCCGGTAATTTTCCAATCCTCAAAGAACCGGCGGTTTTAATGAAGGAACAGGCAACACCTGCGGGTTCTAGTGGCCGATTGTTAGACTTTTTCAATTTATTGAGAACCGTGGTCACACGTTAGAACTGGTTCTTTTGGTTTCTCTGAGCACCACGGCTACGAACCGTCAGAACCAATGATAACCGGAGCATCTCTAATACCCGCCCAACACGGATTCATTCCTGGGCGGAACCGTTGTTTTTTGGGATATATTTCGTTAATTATTTATCTTTCGGTCTTGGTTCCTCCGCGCGATCGCGAAATCGAGAACGTTCGTCGTCGTTGTGTGCGTCAAGAATTGAGGGTTGTCAAGTTTTTCATTAATATTTTAATAATATTTTCTTATTAAAAAAATTTTCCCTTGGATCGTGAATTTTCGTTCTGTTTCTAAGCCATAATTTTGTTCGATTTGAAATTCTTTCGAGAAAAAAACATTATTGGAATTTTTTAGAATTTTTTAGAATGTTTTTGGATCACCTTGGGGACGTGTTTTGGTGCTCGAGACGCTACTCAGAGTTCGCTTTTTTTGCAGCAGAGTGTCGAAGAAGAAGAAGAAGAAGCAGCTTGTTGAAGGCTGGAGAATCTCACCTCTGGAGAGTAAAAATCGCGATTTGAGAGGAGGGGAGATTGATGCAACTAGAAGCGATTTGCATTGATTTCTTATACAGTATTTTCTTTTTGGATTTTTCGACAAGCTTACTCAGAGAAACAAAGCCCTGAGCTGAACAAGCACGTGTACGAACTTGGAAGTGGTGGAACTTAGTGAGAAGCGGAATTCGATAGATGGCGGAGCTTGCGGGATCGCAGAAACAAACCGGAACAGGAGGCGTGAACGGAAGAGGAGAGAACGGAGTCGGGGAAATGAAGTCAGAAGTGGAGGAAAAGGGAGCGTCTCCCGCTCCTCTTGCGAGCGAGGGACCGCAGACACCACGGCCTCCGCACAGAAGTGGAGGTGGACATGCGAAGACTACTACTCCCGTCGTTGGAGTGCATGTGATTCCGGGTGCCACTGCGACGCTGGAGAAGATCGCGGGTCATTCCCCAGGTAAGGACCACACCAGATCTCGTCCTACTCCCTATGCTTTCTCCTCTTGTTTTGTGAGAGCAGTTCTTGCTTATGTCCTTTTGTCTCTCTACCTCGATTGAGCTTGATTGCGAAATCAGCAGAGATTGTATTTCCATATTCTTCCACTGATGAGCTCTTCTGTCTGTATTGCGATCCACAGACATCTTGTTCCATTACTTTGCATCATCCTTTGCTTTTTGTTTATTGTCTCTCTCTCCCTGTTGAAGCCTAGTACAATCGCTGTGAGTTTTTCTGGCTCTTCATTGAGTTCACTCTTCCTGCTATCAACACCGTGTTTTTCCTCTTTCATCTCTTTCATCTCTCAGATACATATATTTGTAGCTCATTCAGGAGAATGCTGTAGCAAGGCAAAAGGTGCTCCACCGGTGCTCACTACGTGACCCTGCAAAAATGTTTGTCCTATCCAAGTTTAGTTATGTACTTTTTTCCAACCCCACCCATAAAACAAAAAATTGGAGTGTAAATAGGTGGGAGACTACTAATAGCAAACCACCTAGACCAATCATAACGATTGGCCAATCAGAAACAAGGAGCACCAGTCAAATCATATTTATTACACTCCTCTTTGGCAGTGCTAGGCGAACTGTACAAAAATGCTGGGACAAAACCAAAACCTGAGAAAAAATGGTTTTCACCCAGCATTTTTGCAGTGGAGAGAAAGAACATGCTTAGCAAGATGGAGAAAGATTGACTTTTCTACGTCCAATTTTAATTTGCAGGGTCACATATTGAGCATTGGTGGAGTTGCTCTGAGTCTAAATCAAGTTTGCATCATGATTGCCTCTGAAAGGTGATAAGTTCTTAGGATTTGAAAGATTAGAAGGCAAATCAGCATATAAGTTGTTCCGCAAGCATTCACAAGAAAACACAGAATTGTTTGTGCTCAGCAATGAAGGTGTGGTTCTGGATTAGGTTTGTGAATGGTCTTGTGATCTCCTGTAATATCTTTCTATATGTATAGTATATGCAATGAGGATATTCAACTCCAGGAATGTCTCAGCACAAAATATCTGCTCAGTTGGAAGTCAAAGCTTGCAAGAGCATAGTGTAGGAGGATGTTTGGTGCCACCTCAGAAGCTTCCAATATTCTTTGTAAAAAGTTTTAGTAATGTGCCTGAATGTAGAGTGATGTGTCAGTGCTTTGCAAATGCACGTGTTTGAAGGTTATCTTACTACATAATTCTCATCCCTGATTGCACTGAAAAGGTGGAAGTGGGTAGTGAAATCAGGGGAAGCTTATGGGAATGGAGCAGTGTCACCCCTGAATCCACAAGATGCAACCTCTACAGACTTGTCAGTGGATTCACCACCAATGGATGAGGTGATGAGCGCCCCCCTTTTACATGGAACGCTTGAGGTGTGGCTATATGAGGCCAAGAGCTTGCCCAATATGGACTTGTTCTCAGAGAGGTTGAGGCAGTGCTTTTCCTTCTTGTCAGTTTGTAAGGCCCCCTTTGTAAAAGCCAAGGCCAAAGTGAAGGAACACTCTCATGGCCACCACCCGAAAGGCATCACAAGCGACCCATATGCATCTGTTGTGCTTGCAGGGGCAAAGGTGGCATCCACACGAGTGATCTCAAACAATGCCAGCCCCCACTGGAATGAGCATTTTTGGATCCCTGTTGCCCACTTCACAAACGAAATTCTGATTGTGATAAAGGATGATGATATGCTTGGTGCACAGTACATTGGAGAAGTGATGATACCAGCTGAGGAAGTGCTTGAGAAACAGGTTGTAGAGGGCTGGTATGATGTATTGAATTCTTCTGGAAAGGTCTGTCATGCAGGTGCTAAGTTGCACCTTAAGATCATATACCATCCTATTGACACAAATCCACTCTTCAAACATGGGGCTGCAGAAGGGGAACATTTTTATGGTGTACCCTGTACATATTTTCCCTGCCGCACGGGGTGTAGGCTCACATTATACCAAGATGCTCATGTTTTTGATGGTGAACTCCCTGATGTGATACTTGAGAATGGTGAAAAATTTGAACACCGGTGCTGCTGGGAGGAAATGTGTACAGCTATCTTGAAGGCACGTCACATGGTGTACATTGCTGGATGGTCTGTTTATGTCAAGGTGAGGTTGATTCGTGATGTTAGTCATCCTATACCAGATGGTGGAGATTTAACACTTGGAGACCTTTTGAGGAGAAAAGCAGCTGAGGGGGTGCGGGTGCTTGTTTTGGCCTGGGATGACAAAACATCTCACAGCAACCCCTTCTTTAAAACTGTATGTTACAAGTCTCTCAAATATCTGTGGTGGACTCAATAAAGTGATGAAATGTTCCTAAGCTATGTCAATTATCAACCATTGCTGCATTCATACACTGTACACTTTTCATCAACTACAATGTGGTAGCTATTGAGGTATGCAGGAGGGATTGATGGGTGTGCACGATGAAGATACAAAGAAGTTCTTCAAAAACTCTGCAGTTCGCTGTGTGCTGGCTCCACGTTATGCAGATAGCAAGCTTAGTTGGTTCCGACAGAAGGTGCACATTTCTCCTCTTGGAACCCAACTAGGATATAGAATCATCCATCCCCACAGCTTTGGCATCAGAAGGTAGATGAACTGTAGACCAATGAGGGATCACATTTTGATTTATATCATTTCATCAAAATCTTTGAGTCAGAAAGACTATAGGTCCTCGAAGTATGCACAGCTGTTTGTGAATTCTAAGCATGCTGATCTATCAAAATTGCACTTGATTGTTTATGACCTTTCATGAGTTCTCTTAGGCACCTTCCATTTTATCAGTATTATGATAGGAGGCTTTTTCATACATACATCTCATAAGGGTTATGAACTGCAGGTAGTGGGAACTTTGTACACCCACCATCAAAAGGTGTTGATTGTGGATACTCAGGGTCCAGGGGATCGGAGGATAGTTACTTCTTTTGTTGGTGGTCTAGATCTCTGTGATGGCCGTTGGGACACCCCTACCCACTCCCCCTTTGCAACTCTGCAAACTACTCACAAAAATGACTTCCACAACCCCAGCTTCAGTGTTAGTTTTCCTCCACCCTCTCTTGCAACATGGGAATGCTTCCATTTACTGTTGCCCTGTATGCCCTTTTTGGATTCAGCCTAATTCATGCCTTGAGATTTGGAGTTTTGAGCTTCTTCCTACTACCAGTTCAAGTATCATAAGTTTCAAAAGTAGTCAATGTTTTCAATGTGTTCTAAACTTCAGGCAGATGGTGGATAGGTGTTCTGGATAGTGTTGTCGATACTCTTGTATTTGCACTTTGTTCTAGCTGTATCCCATGTTGGGATGAAAATTGGATTGGGCACATTGTATTGGGTCATGGTGCAGGCAATGGCAGATGGAGGAGGTCCAAGACAACCATGGCATGATTTGCACTGCAAAATTGAGGGGCCAGCAGCATATGATGTCCTCACTAATTTTGAGCAGCGCTGGAGAAAAGCAACGCGGTGGCATGAAGAAGAATTAATTCAAATCAGTAGGATTTCATGGATTTTGAGTCCATCCCCTAATGCTCCACCTGAAGGAGATCCTAAGCTATACATGACCAGTAACAACGAACCAAGTGCTTGGCATGCTCAGGTACTCCCCCAGTGTCCTGCACAATTTTGTATCTTTTTCATCCTCTCTGAAGGCAATTTGGTTGAAGTCTTGAGAGGTGAAAGCTAAGCTCCAGGAACATAACATGAGAGTCTATCTTCAGACTTCCTTGATCAAAATTCTCCATGACAACTTGAAACACTTCTCTGTATGTGTTGCACCCAAAAGACTCATGGTGAGCATTAGACAGGTGTTGAGTAATGCAGCAGTACTGTTGTAACTTGTTCAAGGTGTTTTAGAGTTCTGGTGTATCACTCCATTGAGCAAAGTTTTGGAAATATCATCATATTGCTGCATTCTAATTTGAGCTATATGTTATACAGGTGTTCCGATCCATAGATTCAGGATCAGTGAAGGGTTTCCCAAGGACAACTGCAGGGATTGAACGGGCGGTATGCTTTTTCCTACTGAGTACTTTCTACTTAGACATCTTCAGCTTTCTCACACAAGTTCACATGCAGGGTTGTGAAATTTGAATCAGATCAGTACTGACAACTAAATCCAGTGGATCATAAGTTTTAAAGAAATGCTGTAAGCCTGAAAATAACAGGTCTCTGAAATTACCTTATGTTTCCTTGACAGAGCACTGTTGAGCTTTCAGAAAGCCCAATAATTGTCTTTAGTCTTGCAGTGCATGAATTTGATAGGGTTGTGGACTTGTGATACAGCATCTTGTCTGGGATAAGAACATATCTGTTGATGTCAGCATCCAAATGGCGTATGTGAAAGCCATTCGTTCTGCTCAGCATTTCATCTATATTGAAAATCAATACTTCATTGGCTCATCCTATAATTGGCCTGACTACAAGAATGCTGGTATCCTCTGAGGCCCACTCTCCCTCTGCTGCCTGGAATACCAAGTTTTGAATCCTCTCCCTGCTTGTGATTCTACATCATTGATTAAAAACTGTATTATGATCTGGCAATATATATATTGAAGGCTGCTAAGAAGTTGAGTCTGAACCAATGGAGTTTGTGACCCAGTCAACCCCACATTTAACTGATTGAATAGTGGTGGAATGTAAGGGTTTATCAAGTTTCTATGCCAGTTGTCAATGATGTCACAATGTATGGGGGGAACATCTGGGAAGTGGGTTTTTTCAAGGTCTAAAGAAAAGAAGGGGAACTCTACTGATACACAGGTGCCAACCACCTCATTCCGATGGAACTAGCATTGAAAGTGGCAAGCAAAATTCGGGATCACCAGCCCTTTGCTGTATATGTAGTAATCCCCATGTGGCCAGAAGGTGTTCCTGATAGTGGTCCCATGCAAGAAATCCTTTTCTTCCAGGTACTCATCTTTACTCTTTATCAACTTTCTTGGTAAGACTATGGTTGTTATCCTCAGGCCTGTAACTTGTGTGGGATGAATCCCAGACACAAACGATGAAGATGATGTATGGGGTGATAGCTGCTGCATTGAGTGATGTTGGTCTGCTTGGAGAACACCATCCCTGTGACTATTTGAACTTTTACTGTCTTGGTAACCGGGAACCAGAAAGCCCTCAGGAGGGACAACCCATGAATTCACCTGAGAATTCTAAGCATGTGAGTGGATCTTCTAACCTCTCCTTCTTACATGCACTGAAGTACAAGCTGTTACTAGTTCAGAAAAGGTTTCAAATCATTCAAGCTTTGGTTTGCAGACGACATCATTGTAATCAAGCAAATTTTTTTGTCACATTTTTAAAAATCATATCCTTCAATGTGTTACTTTGCAAAGATATCTCTTGGGCTTCTGAAAGGGTCTCTGGAATCATCTCATATATCCTGAAACCATCTCTGCATGTCCAAAAAGTTTCTATCAGTTTATTCCAGCTCATGAAAATGGTTAAATGTAGTTGTGTAGAAGAGATAATTAGAATTTTCTTCAATGTTGGGTTAAACAATGTGTGTAAACAAAGTGTGGTGCAGCTGAGTGCAGAGAGTCCAGTAGGGAAGCATTTGTTAAGAAGGTGAGTGTACCTTGATGTCTGTCGAAAATAATGGAGGATTGTATCTTGTGTTCTCAAATGTGCATGGTGTGTTCAATTTCAGGGTTTAGTGCAGAAGAATAGGCGGTTCATGATATATGTGCATTCCAAGGGCATTATAGTGGACGATGAGTACATCATCTGTGGGTCTGCCAACATTAATCAACGTTCCATGGATGGATCCCGAGATACTGAGATTGCTACTGGGGGCTACCAACCCCACTACACATGGGACCACCAGCATTCTCATCCCCTTGGTCAGGTTAGCTTCTTCCTCAACACACTCCACTGTTGCAGTGCTTTGTGATGCAGTGTGATGAACATTGGATTAGTGGGTGTTGCAGACTTTCTTTGGCCTTAGCATCTCAATGGAACAGCAGCAGGCTTTCTTGACTATATTGTGTTAATATGGTTGCAAGAAATTTTATTTCATTGAGGTTTCAAAGCATTTGGCCATTCCAATGAGAAGAAACATTTAAAGGTGTTGACTTGTTACTACAAGTTACCATTGAATAGATGACTTGTAGTGATAATTTTCCCAAAATCCAAAATCCACAACACCAAGATGAGCCTGTATCCCCAATTTTTCGTCGTGCATGCCTCATTGATCTTTCTAGGGTTTGGTGACACCTTTATTGCTAGCACTTTCATTCAATCTCTGTTAGCATTATTATTATATGTTTCTTGACTAATGAAGAGGTGGAGGAGGAGGGAGAAGAACAGAACGGAGAATAGGAAGAGGAGCAGGCGTAATTAGGATTTGTCCAAATTTCATGTACAAAGTTTCAAAATTGAAGCTATGAAGTTCAAAACTGTAGTTTGTAAACCCTGATTTCTTGTCATCCAGTCATTTTCATTTTGTAGTTTAAACTTCAAACCATTTCTTCAGGTTATGAGACATGAGCCCTGTTCTGAATCAGGTCATTATATGGCAATCATGTTTCATTGTTCTCAAATGCCTAGTAACTATGACATGAACCCTAAAGTTTTCTCAATCAATTGTCTGCAAAGGCTGAGCACCCCTGAAATAATCAAGCATCTGACTAGCATGCAGGTCTTCACTGATTGGCAACAATGCTTTGGCACAGGTCTATGGATTTCGTATGTCACTTTGGGCAGAACATCTGGGTATACTGGAGGATTTGTTCAGGGATGCAGAAACGCTAGAATGCGTAAGGAGAGTGAATGAGTTGGCCCAAGCAAATTGGGAACAATACGTTGCTGAGGAAGTCATCAATCTGAAGGGACATCTCTTGCGCTACCCCATAAAAGTGAACTTGAATGGCTCTATTGAGCCACTTCCTGACTGTGTAACATTCCCTGATGTGGGCGGGAACATCTTGGGTAGTAATCAAAGTAACCTGCCTGATGGTTTGACAACCTAATAAGGTTTTTTGGTTGAAGCCAGGTTGTTTGATAGACTAATCTAAATTCAAGCAAGACACCTTCAACAGAAGTTCTTAAGGGCGGGGTTGGAAGAAACAAAGAGGACACAAGCACCCAAGCTACAGAAGGAAGTCTTACAGGACAATTGAATTGTCTGAATCCTTCAATATGTATCCTTGGAGGTAGGATTGCAACCCACAATCAGAATACAAAGAATTAGAACCTTGTAAATCGTAGACTGTAACATGAAGAGTTAAACTGTAGGTAAAGAGCAGCTTTTTTGTAGAGTTCATGTATTTTCAGAGCATATTCTTTGAAGAAACCCATAGGGTTAACATTATTTGATGGGCTGGTCACTAAGGCACATGCAAATAGCAGGCACATGGGGTCCAATGAGTGCATAGTACAAGAAGATCTTGACCCAGACAGAAAAAATTCTAACTGCAAAAACACAGCTGAATTATGGAGTTACCTTGGTGAAATCACAAATTCTGGATGTGTACAGCACCCATTTTCTCTTGGCCTCCATGGTGGAGGTAAGTGTACCCCTTTGTTCAAATCTTCTGACTGAATTGTCTCAATGCTGTTGTCCAAGCAATCAGCTCATTTCTTCATGTCTAGTCATGTCTATGTTGGATGTGCAGCTAAGTGATTTGGCTTCCCCTTGATCATGGTTCCTGCAAGTTGGTGTGCATAGTTATTCAAATTCTGAAGTTAAGTTTCTCAACACCCACAATCTGGGGTGGGTGAGAAGACATCTCACATTATGTATGCAGGAGCTGAACCAGATCCAAGGAAAACACAAATCATTCTTCAATATCACTTGATCGATGAGGTTAGTATTCTTCTTGGGTGTAGAGATTTAAGTTACAATAGGCTGAATTAGAAGCGAAGTGTCAACATGGGTAAAATCTTTTCAGTGTGATTTTTTTAGCCTAAGTTCATTGTGGGCTTGCACTATGAAGGACTATATACGCTCCTTATATGTCAAGCACTTGGAAGTCACTGAATCCTTGGAGCTGACATAGTGTAAGGTTAAGCTTTGACGACTTTTGTCTTGCATTCCACAATCTCCTTGTATACAGAGAATAGGGCAGCTTTTAAGTGCTAAACTTTTATGTTGTGAAAGAGTTGTCTCGATGTAAAAGACAAATCTTTGTTTGAAGACTAAAACCACGACCATGAATTAGCACCTTAAGTAGCCTTTAGCCACGTTTGGTTCATTGATTCTAAGTCCAACACTCTAGTTATGTTGTGAACCACAATGTTTTTGGTTAATTTTGAAAGGTAATTGCAATGTTTTGTAGATAGTGATGGTCACAAGTAGTCGAAAATAATCTGAATAAGAATATGGCCAATTCCGTAAGCTGTTTTGTTGAATGCTTAAATAAGGATTGTAGCGGTGTTCGTCTTGTACATAGGCCTATGCCTGGTATCAAAAATGATATGAACCCTGGCAATGATGACCAGACCAGCCTGGTCCCCTGTTTGCAAATATGTGGCCTAATATCAAACCACCTGAGTATTAAGGTCTGGAGGAAATGTGGGACCAAACTAGGGTTTAGATGCCGATCTTTATATCCAGCTAGTGGGGCCCTGGGCAACTGGTTCAAGTACAGTGAACCCCTTTATAATCAGGCCCTTGGTGACCACTTTTGTTGTGATACTAACAAATTGTGATTTAAACATGTATAGTCAAATTCCATACAAGCCCTTACAAGATTGTGATTATAGGTCAAAAAACTTTACAAAACAGCCCTTTTATGCTAGAATAAAGGTGCTAATTGTTTCTTACATAGCTTATTCTAAGCTCTACTATGCATTATTAGATTTGAAGAAGGTTGTAATTTTGGTTTGTTTTAATGTGATGACTTGCATTGAGTTTGAGGTTCTTAACTATTAGCTTGCGTATCTTGTTAATTAGATTTTTTTAATTAAGATTTTTTATTTTTATTTTTATTTTTATTTTTTTGGGGTAAGTTTGCATATCTTTTGTTTGTTTACACTAGAAACTTGTTTTTTCTTTTCTTTTTAACTGGATTCATTGTAGTTAGTTTGCACAATTTGAACACAAAACAACACTAACATTGCCAAATGGAACTACAATTTACAAAACCTTAAAATTTGCCTTAGGTTTCTCTCATTATAATGACATTCACAAGAAAAAGCTTTGCAAATGTTTTGTGCTATTAACAAGTGTGAGTGATTATAAAGAATGGTGTTTCTTACTATAAAGGGGTGTTACCAAAAAATGTGTGGAACAAACAAGAATGTCATTAAAATGGGTGTGATTATAACAGGGGTTTACTATATATTGAACCTCCTTGCTATTGGCCCAAGTACATAAGCTCCATTAAGGTCACCCATCCCATACTATTCCAGTCAAAGTGGACATTAACTTCAGAGTTCTTGTGGAACATTGCTAAATTAATTTTAAATTGATTTCCAAGAAGTTAATCTAAATTCATTAACTTTTGCTCCATTGGTCTGAAAATTGCAAAATGACAAACATGCACACCACTTTGTCAAGGGCTTTCTGACCATACCAAAGGCAGAAAGGGGGCCATGGTTGTCTCCAGATTTCATTTTATGGATATGACAGATGGCATTCAAAAAGAAAACATCAATAACAAGGGGGTGTATCACATTGTGGCCTTGCCATTTACATTAAAAAGTCATCTTAAGGCAAAAAAAAAGAATTATAAAAATTCAAATATTTCATGACACAAAAATATAATCTTCAAAAAAATCCTCTAAAAGAAACCAAAATCTTTCAAGATATCATAACTCTATAACTAATCTCAAGTTTCAACACAAGCCAAAACATCATCTTTCAAAAATCCTCATACAAAAAAATAGACCTATTACCTAAGGGGCCAAAATCCATTAAGCTACTATACTCTATAATGAATCTAAACACAACATCCTTGCCTTGGTAGGCAAGGCCAAAAAAGACCTACTAGCTATTACATCTAACTATTCTATCAATGTTCATTATGTACACCAAATAGTATAATGTACTAAATGTAGCTATATTCCTACCAAAGTGCATCATCAATTCAAGATCTCTGGGTTACTCATATCAAATTGGTATATAATTTCCAAGAATTCTCTAGTACTTTCCCTTTGGTACACACCCCATTGTAGTATGACCACACTAGTATACAATGTACCTGATACCAAACCAACATTGGACAAATAAAGGATTGGAAATTGAAGCTTTACATTGTTGAAGGCGCATTCAATCATGAACACAAAAGTAATCAAAACCATTTTGCCTAAGGTAGCCTTGAATTATGCATATAGCTAAAGGACTAACTAAGGACAAGGTGCAATATATCACATTCAAACTACTCAAATATTATTGCTGCAAAAAATAATTGTTTAAACCTTCTAGAACAAAAAGCAAGGTCATCACAATTTGGTGGATTGCAAGTGATCTCTATACCTTGTGACATGTTTGACAAGACATTGTTATGTTAATGATATTAAATAGTTCTTCTTTGGTATGAAGTAGGGATTGAACTTTCATAATTTGTTTTCAAAGATATCTAGGACAAGGTCACATTTGCCTTGCTTTAGAAATCAATCTTCAAATCTCATCACCACATGGCGGGAATCATTCCACAACAAATGTAGCAAATGGACAAATGTCTTTTGACACTGGCATAAATGTGTTTTTGGTTGCCAGTGTGTTTTAAAACCAGACATACAACTTTGTCCAATTTAATGCTCTTTTGTGGGTGAAACATGCACCTGGTAAAACAGATGAATAAAGCTTATGAAAATCTGCTGGAGAATCCATATATTTTCTTCTATTCGGCTGTAACAGATGCAAAGCCAACACTGTGTTTGCTAGCTGAAAGGCAAAGCTCTTCATGCTTCAATTTCATAGTTACAAAATCTATTGAGTGAGAGTCATATACTGGAGAAACTCCTGTTTGGATTCCTGTCTAGAGATACTCACAAATCTATATTGATCACCTGGAGAACTCCTGGTTTGGAATCCTAGAGCCTATAAATACTCACAAATCCATCACTTAGAAAGCTGCTGTTTTTGTGTACAAATATACTCACAAATCGATCACCAGTTTGCAAATCTAACACGTTGTCTCGTTTGTTTGTTTGCTTCCAAAAAGGTCTGGGGATCCATCCTGCAGAAATGGGCATGATTCTAACTTGCCTTAGTCGGATCCCAACCAGCCACCCATTCTTCGTCTAACGAATCAAGCTTCGCCATATCCTCAGGGGTGATACTGAAGTCGAACACTTGGAAATTCTCCGCAATGCGTGCTGGTGTGACGGACTTAGGCAAAGTCACGAAATTCTTCTGAAGACACCAGCGAATCAAGAGTTGTGCAGTGGATTTGTTGTATTTCTGCGCCGTCTGTACAAGGGTTTTGTGTTTCAAGCGCTCGCCTCTGGTGAGAGGAGAGTATGACTCCAACACGATGTTCTCGTCTTCACAAAACTTCACCAATGCTTTCCGCGTGTTGAACGGGGTCAACTCGATCTGGTTCACAGAGGGACGGATTTCGGAGTTTGCAAACAGCTCCTTCAAGTGATGAACACCGTAATTGCTCACACCGATTGCCCTTGCTTTCCCGCTTTTTAGGATTTGCTCCATTGCTTTCCATGTGTCGATTCTTTTGTCAACGGCCATCGGTGAATGTACCAAATAGAGATCAACGTAATCGAAACCAAGCTCGGCAAGACTACGATTGAAGGCTCTTAGAGTCTTGTCGTAGCCATGATCTGAGTTCCACAATTTGGTGGTTATGAAAACTTCTTGTCGAGGAATGCCGCTTTCTCGCACCGCTTGACCGACTCCTTTCTCGTTGCCATAGAAGGCCGCGGTATCGATATGACGATAACCGATCTTCAAAGCTGCGAGTGTGGCCTCGTAAGCGTCTTTGGGCGGTGCCATGTACACCCCTAATCCAACTCTCGGAATCAAAACAGCAGGTCCTTCGAACCCCGCGTGTTTCAGCTCCACCTCCATGTTCTCACCACCCAAGCTTCTGCTCATGAATGTAACTTCCGCCCGCTGTTTGTTGCCAAACACTAACGCTTCTTTCTCTCTCTTTTTTGTTGCAGAGATGCGTGAAGAGCAGCTTCTTCTTCAACCCTAAACTCGATCCGACTACCGAGCTTCGAACTCTTGAGAATTCTTGCAGCAACCAAAAAAAATAACTGTCTCCCAGTGACTCTCAGAGACTTATAGTAATTGTCTTCAACATAAGATTGTCATCTTCTTTGCTGTATATAGTGATATTCTCTTCACGGGAAGCACCTTCAGAAGCTTCCAAAGCCCAGTTGAGAACTGTTTCTTTACGCTAAAGCTTTGCATCTTTTTGGTATTCGTAAGTGGATCTGCGAAAAGAGATCCATTCCCTCATGCAGATGGCGAATTCTTGCAGCAACCAATGAAGGTACGTGTCTCCCAGTGACTCCCAGAGACTTACAGTAACTATCTTCAACAGTAGATTCTCATCTCCTTCGCTGAATACATTCATATTCTCTTCAAGGGAAGCACCTTCAGAAGCTTCAACTGGGTGCCGTTTATTTACACTAAAGATTTGCATTTTTAGGTCTGTGGTTTTGTAACAGTTGAATATATAGTGATATTCTCTTCAAGGGAAGCGCCCTCAGAAGCTTCCAAATGCAGTTGAGTGCCGTTTCTTTACACTAAACCTTTGTATGTTTAGTTATGTGGTTTTGTAACAGGTGGATCCGCGAAAGCAGATCCAGTTCGTCGTGCAGATGGCAGATGGAAAGTGCAAATCCTGATTTGCTGTTCATGTCCTGAGCATCCGAGACAAGGAGCTGGTTCATGATGGCACTAGCCACAGAATGTCAATGCGTGCGTGGTGACGAAAAGAACATGAACAACGCATCACGTCACAGGGAGAGATGGCAGTAGACGAAATTCTTTGCAGGTGAGCAAGTCCCACCATCACCACCAGGGTTTTTTTACCCAAATTTGTCAAGTAGGTGGCCATCATCTACAGGAGGAATGAGCCAAATTTGGGTAGAGGTCAGACAGGAAAGTAGATTTTTTTTAGAATCCTGCCTAGTTCTAATGACAGATAGGAACTTACTTTCGAAACATGACTTTTTTCCCCTCAAAATATGACAACTTTTGCAATTTTTGTCAATTTTTTTTTTCCTTTGTACCCTTGAAACTGGTTTTCCTTTTGTCACCCCAGTGTGAAAATTTGCCAAAAACAAGTCTGGAGGCCTGTAAAGAGTTACTTCATTTAGATGAAATTCAGGCTCTAAATGGTAGCCTGAAACTGAGTTTGGACCCAGGTTGTGTGGTTATTTGAATTTATAAAGAACCACCCTGATTCTGTTTTTTAAAATATATATTTCAGAGTCAGAGAACTGCTGGTTTGTGTTCTCCGGAAAATCAGAATCAAAGAACAACTTACTGGGGACCAGTCCCAGTTAGTTGAAACTTGAAAGCCCTTAAAGAACCCATGACTCTGGTTCTCTGAAAAATCAGAATCCAAGAATCTCCAGTCCCGGTTATTTGAAACCCCTTAAAGAACTGGTGGTTTCAGTTTCTAAGTATTTTGGAATCAGAGAACCACTGAATCCAGTTCTCTGAAAAAAATCAGAGTCAAAGAACCATTGATCTCAGTTATTTGAAAGCCCTTAAAGAATCAGTGGTTTTCATGAAAGAATCAAGTGGTGTTTGGGGGTGGTTGTTTGATTTTTTCAAATTTGTTGTTCACTGATTTTTTAGAATTGTAGTTATGAATCTTGTGAACCACCTTGATAATTGCTGAAGGTCTGTTCATTAATACCACCCAACACTAGCTTGGACTTGTAAATGCGCACAAGATAAAGAAATATGATTGACTTTGATTGGTCAGTCACAGTAATTGATGTATGAAGAGAGTGGCACCTATTTAAAAGAAAGTGAAAGAGCTATGTGAAAAAGGTTCAAACCATAAGAGGGTTGGGTTTAGACTCTAGAGTGAAGTGACCAGTTTTCACTGGAGACTGATTTGGAGTTGAGAGAGTAGTGGCAATGGCAGTGGCTTTGGTGAGGTGGGGATTTTGATTTTGCAAATTCCATATCAAGGTTTTGGACTAGATCGGGGATTAGCATTTTCTTTTGTTTCCTTGTTTGCTTACATCTTCCAACATCAGCAGTTTTGATTATTTAGGGGTTTGTGCTTCATTTAGGTGTAATTATGTTGATGAGGCAGGTGTATTCCTACTTGTGCATGTGCAACAAGTGGTTTCCATGGGTTTCACAACCTCTTTCTCTTTAAACTGATTTACAATGTTTTGCTCATTGATGATTTGGATATCTTTGCTTGTGTTCTAGGAAGGTAAGCATTTGAAAATGTTATTTAAATGATGTTGTAGTGCTATTACGACATTCAAGCTTTTTTTCAGATTCTCAATCCATGTCCCAATACCAATGGTATTTTGATGGTTTTTTTAATATCTTTGTTTGTGTTACAATGAGTAAAGTAAGCATTTGAAAACATTATTTAAGTGTTGCCCTATTGATGTTATGACATTCAAACACTCTTTCCAATTTTCAAATCTCTTGACATTGTTTTATTTCTCATTTTCAAACATTGTCACAATAGCACGAATATTGTGACATTCTTCTCTTTTTGATTTTCGAACCCTTGCATAATCCCATTGGTATTGTGACAATTTGTTTTCTTTTTCATATTCAAACATATCACAATAGCATTAGTATTCTAACATTCTTCTTTTTTTATTCCCTTGCAAAATGCCTCTAGTATTGTGATATTTTGTTTTCATTCTCATTTTCAAACTATGTCATTTTCATTTTAGGGAAGTGATTACGGTTGTTTTTTCTTTTGTCAACTCTTTAGCATTTTGAAATTGATTTGCTATAATTGTTTTTTGGATTGAATGTTTATTACCAAGATGATCAAAGTGTTCAAATATATTATGTGTTGGTTTAAGGCAACATCTCCAAAATGGCGTTATACCATGGTGGGGAGAATGACGTCAAGTTTGTGTCATCATTCCAACTTTGAGGGATCTAAGTCCAACTACAAAGGATGTGGATTTGGAAGAAGTGCTCATGGGATATCCTAAAATTTCTCGACCCCTTTTGATAAGCTTGATTGTTTTCAAGAGGATTTCATGCATTTTAAGAATTTGGTTGAAGGAACACATACACCTCAATATTTGGCTTTACAAGTGTGCATCAATGGAGTTTTGATGAGATCAACAGGATCCATGAGAAATACAAGGTTGACTACCACATATGACAATTATATACAACAAAGAGAAAAGAGATTTGAGTGTGACCTTTTGGTTGGTGTGGTGCATGGATTTACCACATGTGAATTTACATGTATGTTTGAGCAATTGGATTAGTTAGATTTGGAGGCCCTTCACACAAATCAAAAGAAGTGAATGTGGGTTACATACCTCATTTTTGTGCCTTGAAAGACAATTGGCAAAATTTTGTGATTGAAGTTGGTGAATTTAAATCATGTGTTATGTTGCATGCAAATGTCACCTATTGTTTCACTAACAATGATGGGAAAAACTTGCATAATGATCTTGTTGAGCATCAACTGGATAAATAACTAAATTCTAGTAGAACAGTGGGAGGAAGTTCCTAAGACATGACCAAGTTGATCCATTGCTTATTATAGTCATGTACAAAGAATGATGTAATTTATAACGTTAAACACAAATGATCAATTTCATATTCCTTCGCTTAAGATTCTAGTAAATTTTTTTTTTGACAATCTGTTTTAAAACATTCATTAGAAAAAAATTAGAAATAAAATATTACAATTTTACTTGCAAAAGACAAACTTTTAGTCGTAATGAACACATCCAACTACATGTACAACTACATAAAATATTGAGCAACATTTTAAAAAATAAAAAATATGATTTAATATAATTTAATATGATTCACATGATTTAATATAATTTTTTAATCATGTATATTAAGTAAAATATTTATATTTATAAAATAATTTAATATTATAATTCGTACTATTGTTAAATTTCATAAATTCTCATCTTATGATTTGTTGACATGTGTCATTATCTATGCTAAGATAAAAATCTATTTCAAGTAGTTAAGTAGACCACCTAGTCTCGGTACCTAAGTGAGTTTAAATAAGCACCTAGGTTAAGGAGCCTAATTATATATGTAAGGTATATACAATCAACATATCATCATTGACCATAACAATGTCACTTGTAAGGTTTGATTTTTAAACCCCAAGGATGGATATCAATTTCAACTTTGCCATCAAATCACCCCATTTGATGTGAAAATATAATAAAATACATTTTATTTAACCCATATATAATTTTTAACACTACACAAACATCAACTTCAATATTTCATATATTTTTAATATGTGTCCAAATGGAAAATCAAAAGTTTCTTCTTAAAATATTTTCAATAATGTACACAATTTTTTTTACCTTCCAAAAATATACATCAATTTGAATTTGAATTTTTTTAATTAAGTTGAATTACATTTTGATGACAGTTCAGTGGAAAAAAATCAAACACACGATTTATAAATGGAAAATATTTTACAACTAATTTTTAGTAATAATTAAACAAATAACTTATTTCCCACATTTTAATCCATCATTTCATTAAAAAAAATTATTATAAAATCTGATTATAATATATCATAATTTTAATTAATTCACATATATATTATATTTGATTATGATTATAATATGTTGTAATTTTACTGATAAAATTTAATTTTTATGTATAATATATAATTAAATAACCATCATATATCATATTTATAAATAGATCATAAATCAAATATATTTAGTAAAAATATAATAATTTGTACTATTAATGATAATAATACATAATATAAATAAACTATCAAACACACGTTGATTGTCAAACAAATATTGTAATTCCAAATATGCCACATATGTTAATTATCAAGATATTGTAAATGGGAAAATTATTGGACCTTAATTGCCAAAACAACTATGATTAGTTATAAAAGTTATTAAGTTTTCATCCATCCAAAGATGCATTCAATATTGGATGAAAAATGTGCATTTTCATTTTATTTTTCTATTCAAACATGTTTGTCACAAATTATAGTTGCATTTGTGACTTCATTGTCATATCAATATTATAATAATTGCATATATGACTACACACATTTACAACTAAAATCACACATAGGACTAACCTAACTATAGTCATAAAAATAATTGATTTGAACACTAGTCACTTTTATAATTGTAACCATATGGTTGGAATGGACAATATTTCTTTTAATGATTCTTAAAAGGGAATTTCTATTCACTATTGACAATTTAAATGTGTTCAACAAAAAAATTTGGCTAAAATTTCAATAATGTTTACAATGAGCTTGCCCCTACTTTGTTGGTGAGTAGTTAAATCCTTTTTTAGATTGTTTTTTTTAACATTTGTTGAATGTGGCTTTTATTATAAATATGATGTGTACCATTCATCAGGCAATAAAAACCTCACACAACTGGACCAAGGTGGAATATAATAGATTGTGTGATAGTTTTCTATGGCTATTAAGCACAAAGATTAGAACTGTCAATTAGAATCTAGTGACTCATCTCCATTACTAATGGCTAATTCAACCTCCAATTATCATTAGCGTGCGATTAAAATTTTGCTAATTTCAACTGGATTGTTTGGCATGTGATTTCAAAAATGATCATATAATTAGCAAGTTTTTTGTGACAAATATTTGGTTGTATTACAACAAGTTTACATTATCCCTTTTTTCTAGATTAATTATTATAATTGGGTTGATGGAATTTCTTATGACATTAGGCTATTTCCTATTATTACATTGTTGTTTTTTGGGATGAAGTCAGTGGAGATTTATGTTATGGTAGGTGGTCAACATTCAATACCATTGTTGCAAGTCTTTGAAGATACATATGAACGTCATTATTGTTCAAACCAATCCTTGGTATTTGGTTTTATTTTTTCCTTTGTTTTTTAAAATTGGGGGTTTTTTTTTTTCCATGTTTGCTAATTTGTTATTGTTATGTTGTTAGATCTGAAATATTTATAACCTTATCATTAAATAATCTATTAATTCTATTTGGGTTAACTTTAATCATAAGTATGAATAGAATCTCAATAATTTTGAAGAATTTTTGTTATTTATAATTGGCATGTGAAGCTTTGTTGCCTACTATAAATCCTAATGCTCTTCGTGGGTATATCAAAGATTTGTCGTCTAAAAAGATTATATTATTGGATTATATCAATTGTTTCATGAAAAATTGTCCTTGGATTCTAATATGAAAGGCAAGTCCAGTTAATTTGTTGAACTTACAAGTCATATTGTTACAACAAAAATTGTCAAAATTTTGTAAAAACCATATTCATATGATATTTCAAGGTCTTGAAAAATAATTTCAAGCTAATTTATGTAATATGTTTGCACTATGAATGGGTGGTGACCTTCACAAGCCATATATATGAATTTTATTTTCCTTTCTATTTTTAATGGTAGTTGGGTTTAACTTGGACATGTTCAAATGCACCTTATTGTTAGATCAGCCCATAGGTTGATTTTAAATCTTTAGCATGGAGAAGCTCTTGATACTTATCTAGCATACCTTGGATGCATGTTTCCACTTTAACGTAGCCACCTTCTAAGGGTTTCCTATAATCAAAAGTTGTCCAATATTCAATAGGCATTAATTATGATTGTCTTTATTTTATTGCCTCAACCAACAAAAGCATTTGTCCTAAAATCTTGAAGCAAACACCATTACAAATATGGAAGGTGTTCAACATGTTTGTTTACTTGAGCATTATAGATAGATTATAATAGGTGCAAAGGTGATGTTCTTTCAAAAGCCATGGGAGAATGCCATAGTTAATAGTCAACTAACTTCACTTGTACCACAATACCACTAGGCACCTTCTTTTATCTTTCCTTCTCTTTGTACTTCCACTTCTTCTCACAAACATATCCCAACCTAAATTTGTTTCCTTGCTAGAAACAATGGATGAAATTGCAAGAAACAGTCCACATTGTGCTCTTGATTGAAAAAATCATTTCCAAGAGAAGTTTTACACATTGAACATATGATGTTTTTATGTTACAACTTGATTAATTGATCTCGGTTTCATTGTTTGAATTCGGGGTACACACATGATGATTATAAAACATTACATTACTCAACTATACCATACCCTTCAACTATTGTATTTGCACCTCCATGTCAATAAAATATAATTCAAAAAGAAAAAAACCAAAATGCTAAAAAGTTGAAATTTAAAAAATACAAATTCCAATGTATAAGGATAAAAGTCTTAAGAGTTTGATTTGACTCCACAAAATAGATATTTGACCCCAAGAGGTTGAATTATAGGTGAATGTAATAATGCAAAGAATAAGGAAATATTTTTGATGGTTGTAAGAGATGTCAAAACTAGCAAATGTCTACTATTGAAGGAAACTTTGTAAGTGTCATTATGTTGTATGGTATAGGTTTGTGTCTAATTAGAATAATTCAAGGAAATTTCTTCCCATCGATTGTTTTAAAGTTTGAATTAAAGCAAAATAGTCATGGATCCAAGAGAAGGGAGGAGTTTTCAAAAGTAGCATGATAATTGAAATTGCCTTGTTTTTCTATTATAGGAGATGAAGAGAAAGAGGTAGAGGATGTTATTTTTGTGAGCTACAATGGGGTGATGTAGGCTATTAACAAAGATGAGGAAGGTACAAGAAAAATAATTCACCTTCTTTATTAGAATTCATCATTTTCTTATATTCAAGTTTTGTTGGCACAACCTATCCATGGATTTTATAGTCTAAATGAAGATTATAAAATCCATGGACATTCAAATTATAGAATCCATGGACAAGCCATTGTTTCAAACTCTCTCCTAATCAAACAATTTGAATATCAACATGAGACATCACTACTACACAATGAGTCAAATCCACTCACCTAAATCACTATGAGGTTGTAAAAGTGAACCAAATTTACCACAACATAATTTCATTTCATTTTCAATGAAACTTTAACTACATATTCACTTATAGTCAAAATAATTTACTAAAGTTATTTTTGAAACTATTAAAATGATAATCTCAATGTTATACAAGATTTTCTAAAAGTCATTATTTAATATAATTAATTTACAATGTGTATGATTATTTATCATAACTTATTATTGCATCAATTAGTTACAATATGACATATTAGATGATAATTTAAACCAATTTATAACTATTTTAGTAATTTATTTTACATACAATTCTAGATTTAATTACCACATATTATTTTGGGCCTTCATTTATTGCAATGTAAAGACATTTTTAAGAAATAAAAAGATGAAAATCCAATCTTATATATATATTATTGCAATATAATATATAATATTATATTTATTTGGGTGATTAAATTTATTATAATACATATAAATATATTTCACTAACATAATGTAGTACAATACAAAAATTAATATATATATTACATAATAATTTATCAATTATTTTTTAAAATATCATATAAACTAATTTATAATTCATTAACATATTCCACTATTTTGACACCAAATGAAATACAATAAAATGGAAATTTCTATTTTTTGAATTATTAATTTTTATTAATCATTAATATTAAATTACATATTCCATATACATTATAATAATAAAATTTATAACATACTATACATTATTTTCGGATTAAATAAAATAATTAATTATAATAATAGTTAATAATTAATTGTATTATTCTACTACTTTGTAATATTAATTAACATACTATTCATAATAATATAATCTATGTAATTTTTTAATATTGAAAACTCAGTGTAAATTATTTTAACCTAAATATATTTCAATGTATTTATTACATCAATTAATGGTATAATTTACTGTTCATTTAGGTACAGATATGATCAGTTTTAAATCCAAATTATATTTTATTTAAATAAAAATTATTTTAATTCTAAAAAAAGTCAGATTTTATTTTCTGCATTTATTTAATAAAATTCTAAAAATATGTTTACAACAAAAAAAAATCAAAATCAAATATTTTTAACATAAAACATATATTTAAAAATTATATCATATGTCATATGTACATAACATATATGATACATAACATATAAAATTATGTATACATGTTATATATAAATTTCTGAGTTAGATAGTATTTTATTGTGGACTTCACTTGATAAAAATGTAAAACATAATATTTATCCATGAAAATATAAATTCTTTGATACAATATTTTTATCATATAAAATCACATATATATAATATATGATAATATTTATTTGCTATATAGTGTATTGATAAAAGTATTTTTGAATAAAATGAATATAATATAAAAGCTATTTATAATTTATAATAAAATTTTCATTTCTTCAAATATCTATATATTAAAATAGATTTATAATTATATAATCAAACTCATATTGTAATATAAAAATTAACTTTTATGTTTTTAATATACCATATTTAAATGTATTGTATTTTCCAAGTACATTATGCAAGATTGAATTTTTTTTAAATAACATTATCATATGTTGATAATTCATATTTTATGAACTATTTCTATAATATTTCACAATTAAAATGTAGTATGTAATACAAAACAAATTCATATTTTTAAAAAAAATTCATTTGGACAAAATATGAAAGAAATAACGATGGTTGAAGGAAAATGTCATATTGTTAAAATGTATTGAAATGCAAGATTTACATGCAATGTTTTTCAATTCAAGGTTAATTTTTAGTAATTTTAGTATTTTTTATGTGTAGATTTTTGAAAATCTTCTATAATGATGTTTAAATTTTTTTATTTGGACATAATATGAGAAAAATATTACTTATTAAAGTTGGCTTTTGGAAAAAGTTCAATTGTATCTCAATTTAAAACTAAGGTGCAAGTAAAAGGCTTAACTCATATGTTTTGTTTTTGAATCTTATCTCACAAGCTATATGAATAACATGTGTTCCATTATCTTGACACATTGAAATGCATGTGCCAATTTTGGATGTGTGAAATTGCGCTTAACCGTAAATGCAAATTGCAAAGTAAATAAAATTCTTTTTAGTTATTCATTTCATCTACATTTTCCCTTTTCTATCTACTTGCCTACCTACACAAGTAGGTGCTAATTTTCTACCTACCTAGGTAGATAACTTTGAATCTTTTCAAAACTTTCAATTTAAAAAAAACGAAAGAATAAAATATTTCAATTTGAATAATTAAAAATTAATAATATGGATTAAGTAATTAATAATAAATAATTTATTAAATAATCTGGATTAAATAATTAAAATATTCAAAATATTCTAGTTGTTCATATGTTAGTGAATTTACAAGTGAATATACTTGTCCATATCAACCCATCGTCAATCACTAAGCAATTGACAAATTTGCTAGGAATTCATTAGGATCAAAATTCATCTAATTCACTACAAAACCTAGTGAATTCATTAGTGGATTTGGACTCATTATGTACTTGGGCATGGAATAAAAAGGCGATGATGATGATGATGATGATGATGAAGGCTAAGGAGTAAAGGATTGTGTGCATTCATTGGCCATCAAGGTCGATGTTGCTTACTAAAGTGATATTGTCTAACCAAGAAAACAAGTAGTTTGCTACTTAAAATCCAAGTATGTTGGTCAAATTGAAGCTTAGGAATGATTCGTTAACAAGGATTAGATGTCTAACTTGAAAGTGAAAACTCGACAATCCTATTTATGATTCCCAATTTCATCTATTTGAAAAGCTTGAAGAAATGATTGCATAGTAAAACCCATACCTTAAACTAATAATAGGCATATGAAGTAATTGATTGGTTAGCTGCATCCTATATTTTTCATAGGTTGCCAATAACATAGTGTCATACACTATAGAACATTGGCAAATAATGTTATGTCTAAAGGGGACTTGCTAAATGGGTGGATCTATTTGGTAGGTCTTGTTTACTTAGTGACTTGTAGTTTTATTGATGCAACTTTAGTGGCAATAGGAGGTGGGGATTGGCACATTGGTGAAGGAGACTTTCACCACATACTACAAGGTACAATGATTGTTTGTGTGCATATAAACAAAAATGAAGTAATTCAAGGCAAGAAAATTCTAGGAAATA
>Ga0116227_10005522_pt1 | contig 26545 bp, 18 predicted proteins | sample S1TSphgellanicum_FD_89693 | JGI IMG/M metagenome (GOLD analysis project Ga0116227, IMG submission 89693) | Host-associated microbial communities from peat moss isolated from Minnesota, USA - S1T2_Fb - Sphagnum magellanicum MG | ecosystem: Host-associated > Plants > Peat moss > Unclassified...
AATTTTTTTTTTTTTTTTTTTTTTTTTTTTTTTTTATTTTTTTTTTTTTTTTTTTTTTTTTTTAAATAATTTTAAAAAAATTATGGTTTTTTTTTTTTTTTTGGGAGATTAAGCTAGATTTCAATTTTAAAAATCCCCTTTAAATACCTAACTCAAGGACTTAATCCCCACTTGTTTAACTGATTTACTGTTTATCCACCCTAATTGCTTCCAAAATTTCAATGAATTAAAAATAGGAGTGGCTAATTAAATCCGTCATTGGATGATAATTGAACGATATTTTGTACAATTCGAATCCTATATATATATATAATTCTTTCTTATCCACCCATCATCCATCCATCCATCCCCATATGATGTAGTTTAAGTACTCATATAGTGTGGTTGGTTGAATGCATATACCCTAACCCTAAAAAGGAAAACCTTGAAAAGAACACCAAAAAATCAAAAAAGAAAATAAAAGAAAATAAAATTCTAGTTAGGTGATTGAAGTTCTCACCTACCTACCAAACCCCAACCCAGAAAAATAAATAAATTAATAATTAATTAATAAGAAAAGAAAAGTACACAACATGTGCAAAGCAACAACAAGGCAACATTTCAATTTCAAAATAAAAATTACTTTTGAAATAATTAAAGAAAGCTTTTACATTTCCTCTTTTTTTTTATAAATTTTCTTAAAGGAACCCAAAAAGAGCAAAATAAAAGAAATAAAATTGTGTACCAGGGTAACGTAAGTAAAATGCCTGGACAAATGTGACGTGTACCACATGGCCAAAGCTCTTTGTGCTTTGGATTCAAACTGTGGTAGGTGGATAAAATCCAGCCTGTTAGTGGAAAAAGGGTTAAATGCGATGACCCTAACTTGCCCCTTACTTTGTACTTTCCCCTATTTATTTATTTATTTATTTATTATTGGTATTTTAAAATTAAAATTAAAATTTTTCTTTTCTTTTCTCGGGAACCGACCCAATTTTGAAATGAGCGGTATGGACACCCGGAGTCCTAAATAGGGACCGGCCGGGTGACCGGACGACCCGGCCTGTCCAAATGGCCGGTACTTCTTTTCCTGCTTCCTACTCCGCCAGTTACGGACGCGTCGTTGGTACAATTTCGCGTGGAATTGTCGTCCTTCTATCGTTCTGCGCGGAATTTTGTCTTTCTTCCTTCCTTCGCTGCTCCTCCCCATCCCCGCTTGTCGTGCCTTCCTCTCGGCGTCGTCGTCGTCCTCGCTCCTCCTCCTCCTCTTCGTCGTGGTTTTCAATTTTTCGTGTTTCTCTCCTCCTACATAGGAAACAGCTGATTCAGAGAGCTTCGCCAACGCTAACCAACAATTCGAGTGACCGTCACGAATTTACAGACTCGGATTTGGACGACCGTGCACGGAAATCGAGTCTTCCAGGGCTTCAACTAGAAACTACTCTTCTCTCTCTCTCTCTCTCTCTCTCTCTCTCTCTCTCTCTGTGTTCTCTAGGTCTTTGTAGGTTCTTTCTGTGTTCTTGTTTCGTGCTGGAGCTTGCTTGACCTGTTCCAGGAATATAAGGTTTTGAAGTGGCCGTAGAAGCTATGAAAGTCGCCTTGTCTTAGGCGACGCTTCGCTTCTGAGGGAGGAGGGTTGAGGAGGAGGAAGAGCAGGAGTGCTAAGGAGCACGGGCTGAAAGAAGGGATATTGGACCCAGATCGCAGTTTTGTTTTTGACATATGTTTGGCACACTAGGAAGGGAGATGAGCACAAGCTTTTTCCAGCCTTCGGCAGAACGACAAGAGGAAGCCTGGAGCAAAGCCGTTCTTGCCGTGAAGAAGAAGAAGCGGTCTAGATAGGGAACTGTATAGAACCGAGAGGTATTACTCTGAAGCCTACCTGCAAACACTCTTGTACTCTTCTTTTCCAGAGACTTCAGCAGAGAGTGGCCGGAAGGAAGGAAGGAAGCGGTCGCTCGCGTTATTGTTGACAAGGAAGCCGCAACAACATCCTGTGTCGTTCTCATCAGCACGCGGCTGTGTCTGCTTGTGTTGTTGTGTGGTTCTGTTTCCTTTCCTTCCCCTCTCTTCTTCTCCTCCCTTCCCTTCCATGCATATTGAGCAGGCTGTTGTGAAAGACCACGGCAGGAATTGCCGGAGGTCAGCTTTCTTAATGCCAATACCAACAATAGACCATTTCGATGGACTCCCAGACTCGCTTGTGCTCTTGATTTTCAACAAGCTTGCGGACATCAAGGCGCTGGGGAGATGCTGTGCAGTATCCAAGAGGTTCCATGCTCTTGCGCCGCTGGTAGACAACGTGGTGGTCAAAGTGGATTGTGTGATTTCTGGAGAGGAGAGTGGCTTGAACGTGAGAGGAGGTGGCAGTGGCGTTGGCAGAGGGATCTTCAGTCACTTGTTCCGCTATGTGGTTGGAACCATTGTGAAACCCTTGCAGGTATTGCAACAGTTTCTGGGACCCAAGAAAACCATTCTTGCTGAAGTCTCACATCATTCGCCTGGTGAGGTTTTGAAGAACTTCAAGGAGATTCAAAACCTCCGGATTGAATTGCCTGGGGGAGAGCTAGGCATCGAAGAAGGTGTTTTGCTCAAGTGGAAAGCTGAGTTTGGGAGCACTCTCGAGAGTTGTGTAATTCTGGGAGCTGCATCTCTAGTCAAGCTCGACAAGGAGAGGAAAGAAAATAAGCCTGATGGAGGAGCAGCAGGTAGGCCATGGTTTCTGAGTGGAAGAGGGGAAGAGATGCTGTCACCTCCTCCTCCTCCTCCTCCTCCTCCTCCTCCTCCTCCAGCTGTTGGGGATGATGAGGAGGAAAGTGAAGCTCCAACTTCTTCTCCTCTTACTCCTCCTCAAGATGACAGTGGCAGTATACCAGAGTCTTTCTATACTGATGGTGGGCTCAAGCTAAGAGTTGTGTGGACGATAAGCTCGTTGATTGCAGCATCTGCAAGGCATTATCTCCTTCAACAGATCATTTCTGATCATCCCACACTGGAGAGCCTTGTTCTTACTGATGCTGATGGGCAAGGAATGCTTTGCATGAGCAGAGAGCAACTACACGAGTTTCGAGAGAAGCCTCTGGCTGCATCTGCAACCTCAAACAGGACCCAAGTTCCAGCTCTCAACATGAAGCTGTGGTATGCACCCTACTTGGAGCTTCCTGGTGGAACCGGGTTGAAGGGAGCCACACTGGTGGCCATTCGTCCAAGTGATCACCCAGTGCGCAAGGAGGCAGAGGGATTCATCGCTGGAGCATTTGAAGAGCCATTTAGATCAGCTGCAAATCTCTTGGTCAAGCGACGCACATACCTTCTGGAGATGAATTCCTTCTAGGCTTCCCTTTTTTCTGCCCTTCCTTCTGGCTCACCAATATGCAACTGCTTGATGGGCGGAGTCAACAATCAGCTGCAAATCTCTTTGTCAAACAATACATACCTTCTGGAGATGAATTCTTTCTAGAAATCCTTTTTGTCCTTTCTGGCTCACAGATATGTGACTCCTTGAGCGGGAGTCAACAGCAACAACAACAAAAGCAACAATGAGATGCTTTCCTGGCTCACAAGTTGTCTCCAGGAGTAAAATGGTGCAATGGGAAGGTATGTAGCAGCAAAGATGCCAGGATCAAAAGCGGAGAAAATGCAAATGAATAATCAAAGGTCCTTTGTGGCTTTGGTCTTTGCTCTTGAGCATGAATGCCATCTCAATTAAGAGCTGAGGACTTTTGACACTAACATGTGAAGATGCTGAGGACTTTTGACGTGTGAGGACAGTGGTGACTTGGGGGGGAGCTCAGAGGCTTGGACAATGTACAAACACCAGAGAAGACAAGCAAAGGATTCTCATCATCACAACGCCCATGTAACTTGTGAAATATCTAGTACAGTTTAACAGACACTTTTGTTGCTAGAATCTCTGTTGCTTCAATCCAGTCTTGCCTTTACACACGAGGTAGGCAGTGTCTCTCATTAGGTTTCTCCTTTTGGAGTTTGCAGTTTTGCATGTTGACACATTGGAGTACCACCCAGGCATGCAAATTTTTTTCACCCACAACTGCACTCTTTTATGAACATACTAGGAGCCCTGGCTATTGAAGCGTAGCTTAACTGCTTGATTTTTTAAAGGTTTTTATAGCTGTGGCTTCAAAGCACGTTACTGGCTTTCTTTCTTTGCTTTGTGCTACAATCCAGGTTACAGAGATTTATTTGCTGGAGTTTTCTGCACTTGGCAAACCAGAATCTGTGCAAGCTTTTGGGTATGTTTATTGTAACATATTATTCCTTGATATCAAAGGTCCTTCTCTTGACCCCAAAGCTTTTTTAATTGTATTTTCATGATGCAATTTCTGCATGTGACCCATGTTGCGCTCTATTGTCTCCTTCCAGTGTGAGTTGTGTGTTGGGTACAATTGTGTGCTGATACTCATCACAGCTTACATTAGATTCTTCACATTCATATTATGTATTTAAAAGAGTGTTGTAATTCGCTTTCTATGTTTGTGTTCATCTCTTCTCTCATGCCAATCACTTTGAGGAGTTTCTGGTGTTGTTGGCAAGCTTGAACTTTTTTTGGGGGGGTCTTGGCTTGATGTGGTATTTTGGTTTTACTTGCAAGTTGTTTAGGATTTGATAATACACTTTCTTTTGATGTCTTTGGATTTAATTGAGATTTCATTTGCATATCAATGTATCTGAGCTTTCTGCACACTTCCAACTATTTACCTAATTGCTTTTTTTGTGGCATGTTGAGGTTGATATTTTGGAGGTTTGGCACTTAGATATTTGAGAGGTAATGCTACTCAATGATACTCAAGGTTTTGATCCCTACTCTTTTCCACATTTTGCATCCATTTTTTGACAATTTACAAGAGGTGGTCCATCTCTCACTATATAAGGCACGTGCAATGGGATTGATTGCCTCCCTCTCTATTGGGTAGGAGAATTTTTTTTTTTCTTTGAGAATTTTTCCATTAAAACAAGAGTTTTGCCTCGCAACTTATTGTGGGTGTCATTTGTTTGGTTATTGGACTCTCTCAATAATTGGTGGTTCAATAACTACTTATCTTCCTCCTCCACATCATAGGTGATTTTTGCATGCCAAGTAGCCCAAGTTGACAATCATTGGCGATTTTGGAATTTTGCAAGTTGTTTTGAATCTTCAAGAGAGAGAGAGAGATAGAGAGGAGTGTCCTTTCTTATTACACTTTGTCCCATCACCACTTTTTTTTTCCCTTAAAAAATCTAGCATTTATTATGATACATTTTAGGCTTTCACATGTGCTTCTATAACATCATGTAAAGCGTATAAAGGACACCTTTTGGTCAAAAGGGGTAAAGTTCTACCAAAAGTTTGGTCATTTTTAAAAGTGGGGTGCGTCACAACTCACTTTTTAATCATTCATTCTAATTAGCTTATTTGAAGGTTCTAGTTATTTTTCATTATTTTATTCAATTTTGGACATTCACTATTCAAGGTTTGTTTGGTCTCATCATATTGGTTTCAAGCCTTGTTGGATGTGTTTTATCTAATCTACAAGAATAAATTAACATTTTGTCATATCCCCAAGCAACTACCTCAAGACGTGATGTGGAGGATTTGGGACATGGATGGAAGCAATCCAAAGTGGTGAGGGATGTTATTGCAATCGACCAAGGCCTACATCCATGTTCATTTAAAATATATTCTCAAATTGAGTATCCTTTGTTTTTATTGGCACATGACATCTAGGTAAGTACTTCACACGAAGACTTAAGAACGCAAGGGGTGCTTGCTCCCTTTGATCTTGTAGTTATTTCATGAACGACCTTGTTGTCATCATCTACAATCATCTAAAGAATGATGAAAAAAAAGTGCAAACTAATACATTCCTAAAAAGTTAAAACCTTTTGATTGCAACTTTCTCAATCTTGAATGTCTTCCTCCTTTCATGGAATAAAACACCAAACCTTACAATTTTCAAGTCTTGGACTCACATGAAATTCATGAAAACAAACATTGCAAAAACACATGTAGAAAAACTTATCATAAATTTATTGATGAGTCAAGACAAGTGTTTAAAAGCAAAAAATTGTCAATTTGGATTAGGGGGAGAGGTCCATGAAAATTACACTCCAAAATAAGGGAAGGAGGGGGGGAGGGGGAGATGAGCATATTGTAATAACATCACTAGACCATCATGTGATTTTGTCATCATGAGGATATGGCCTAGCCACCTATTGCCTAGGGCATAACCATGGTACATGGTACACATCATTATTTATAGTCCTAACTTGTTGTGAAAGAGCCAAATGATGAACATCTAACCATCCATTTCATCTAATGACCTTTTAACTTTCCTTGCCATTTTGTTTCATTGTTTTGAAATTTAGTGATAGCTAATGTTCTCTATGTTCTATTAATTTTGGTACCTAGAATTTTTGGCGCCCTAGCTCATAGATTATGTTCATTAATGTTGCCACATGTAAATGTAAGCTTTATTGGAATTGTAAATTGTAACTTCTATCTTGCACATTTTGTATTCTATACTCCATTGACAATTCAACAAGGTTGAGGCTTAAGGACTCAAAAAACTTGTTTGAGCTCAAGCAAGTTATAAGTTTTTGTGGCAAGCCTTGAGGTATGTAATGGTACATCAATATAGGGATAGGGTGGGATTGATCATTGGGGGGGGGTGAGTTTAGGGTTTGAATATCACAATTCATAAGTGATTTAAAGAATCTGATGATCATAGACTTAAGAACCATGACTCAAAAGTTGGAATGCAAGAGGCTTCAATAATAACTTGTAGCTTGGAACCTTGTTGATGCTTCATAACTCATCGATTCCAAAATGTTAGCATTTTAAGCTTTTAGTTAAGTGCCAATTTTCACCTCTTTCTTCTCACTCATGATCTTTTTTGATATGTTGATTTTTTACACTTCTTGTTTTTGTTTCATTTATAAGTTCTTTTTATAATTGGGTCATTTTTTGTGGGTTGTGTTATGTCTATTAAAGTTTTATTGCTTTGTCAATTTGTATTTGATGTCCAAATTTTGCCCAACTCTTAATTCAAATTCAAAAGATTTTTTTAAAAAGGTAGCGCATTTCCAAAAGCTTGAACCTCTCCCCTTACTTCATGAAGCTAAGTTTAATAAAAATGGAGAACTTCAAGTTGGTTCAATGCGCACTAGACCTAAGAACTTAGATGTTTAGGATCAAGTTATTCTTATTATGATGTTCAAGTTTTCACCCTTGATGCAAACTTAAGTCTATTGAATGTTGAAGCTTTTTAAATACTTGCCTTTATTGGGAAGAAACCCAAGAAAATAGCCAAGGTAGATGTGATAAAAAATTTCAGGATATTTGGTAATGAAAATGCCATGGGAAAAACTTGTATTTATGTTGTTAGAAATCTTTCAATAATTAAGTGCAATGTGTGCATTAAGTTAGAATGCAAGTTGAAATTGTTGGTACCAAAGTGGGATTCTTTTGATAAACTTGTTAAGAAAAGGAAAATGAATAAAGGGTAAAGGTAATGGATTTGACATGTGTTCATGCCAAAATTAAAACAATAAATGTGTCAATGAATTATCCATATTTTTTGTAGCAAGTTTAAGGTGGGTGTGATCAAAGTAGCAAAAAGAAAGTGACTCACTTTGCATAAATTTCATGCTACTTAACAAATGAAAACCCATGACCAATTATGAGGATTTCAAACCTTTCGATGACTTTTTGAAGTTGAAAAACAACCCCAAGAAACATTGGATTGACACAACATGGTGGGAATTGCTAAGCATTTCAAAAATCAAATCTTGGCAACTAGTAAGGTTGTTATTCATGGGGCCAAGTTTATTGCACTAACATGTGACAATGTTACTACCTGGTAACTAATCTTGGATTTATGTGCATGGTTATTGTGTTCAAGATTAGTGCCACATCCCAAATTTTTTAGTCAAACACATTTTAAAAAGGATCCAATACCCATAATTTGACATTTGGCTAGGTATATATGTATGTTTGGTTGGGTGTATGTTATTGATTGGGTGTGTATTATATTGACTGAGTAATTGTCATCATTTACATAATTCCCTTCAAACAAACTATGTTGTTGTTTTTGTAGAGCCAAATTGAATATCTACATTGGCATTTCCTCATCCAAAACTTAATTCATCCCATGATCCCAAGTCATATATGGGTATGTTCTTCATACCTTCAATTCTAGACCATAAATTACCAATTCGTTTAGCGAGTTGACATTTGTCACAAACCTTCACAAACTCCTTTATAAAATTTGTCGTATCATGCCAAAAAAAATGATGTTTGATTTCAAAAAAAGTGCAAGCTTCACCAAAGTGCCCAATTTCATTGTGAATATTTCTTATGATAGGAAATGTATCCTTTGGTTTAAGGACTACAAGGTTTTGGAAGTATAATACATTTTCTTGTTAGTGATATATCGCATCATTTTTTTTTGTTCTTTTAACATTAGCATGATAATGTTTAGTTAACTACAATAGCCTGCCAATGAGCAATTTCATGCTCAACAAATCTTCCCATATGTCTAAGTGATGGTCATGCTCATCTTCTTATTGATTCCTTTCCTTTTGGGTCTTAGCTTGATCAACCAAGGCTTGTGTTTCATGTGCTAGATCCCAACAATTTTGCTAGAGATTTAATTTCTCCTTGTTAACCTATTATTTTTTCTATCCTTCATCTTGGTAAAGAACTAGTTCTTTTCCTTTCTCTAAGATTTCTTCATTATAATTTCCCGCAACTCCTTCCCTAACAACAAACAAATTGATGATTGTTTCCTAAAGATAGGGAATCTTTTAACTAGTGTCACCCAAGTCTTTATCTCATTGCCAAAATCTTCATCAACTTCGTACCTTCCCACTAGATTTCTATTCAACACATCTACATTAGAATGTTTAGCACCAATTCGATTGACAATCTTGAAATGAAAGTCTTGAAACATTGATTTCCACCTCCCCCTTTGTCCATATGCATCTAAAACTATTGCAAACTGCTTTAGTGGTTTGTGGTCTATCCCCAATAGAAAAAATGTATAATGAATATATTGTCATAAGTGCATTATGCCCCAAATAAGGGCATAACACTTTCCTACAATCAAATGAAACCACTTTTATATTGGGGATAATCCCTTGCTGGCATAAACTATCACCTATTCCTTTTTTTCCAATTTTTGTGACATAATCCCTCCTATGTTTTTGATGGGCCAATCAACATCTAATATGAAAGGTTGTGAAAAACCATGCATGGTTAATACCAAAAATGCCATGGTTTTTTTTTTAAAGTCACAAAATCACCCTAGTAGATGGGCCTTTTAACAAATTTGTAATCATTTTTAGTCAAGCCAAATAACAGCTCTACAATCTTGGCATACCCAAGAATAAATCATCTGAGTACCCTATGAGACCTAGGAATGCCTTAACATTTGTAACAGAATTAGGAATAAAAAAACTTTCCATAGTAGCAACATTTTTGGGGTAAAGATGGGAACCCTCCACACTCATAACATGACCTAAGAATGTAATGTTCTATGCTCCAAAGCAACATTTGTTAGGGTTTGATTTTAAATGGACATCCCTAAATTTCTACAACACTAGTTTAATATATTGCAAATGATCCTTCCAATTTAAATTATGTATGTTGACATCATCAACAAAAACTTTCAGAAACCAATTGCTCCAATCCTTGAACACCTCAACCATCATCCTTGTTGTACAACCCAAATGGCATAACATTCCATTCGAAGAGTCTTGACTTAGTGATGATTGTAATTTTTTTATGTTTTAAAGTGCCACTAGAATTTGCCAAAACCCGAATTGGAAATCTAAGGCAATAAACCATGCTAATTCTCCCATATGATCCAAGACATCTTCAATTAGCAACATGGAAATGAATTCACCGTGTCTATGCATTGAATGGTGTATTATCACAACAACACATCTTGGTTTTTACAACTGGTTAAAATAAAATGACTATCGTTTTTCTCGACTACAATTGTAAATACAAGTTCATGTTAATGATTGCATTTTGTAAAGGACATTGTGGTGCCACATGGCATTATGGCTTCGCAATTGTCTTCAATATCACAACTTGATGGTTTTTACACAAATATCAAATTTTCACAAATGTACTTTAAACATATTTTTAGTCATCCAAAATTAGGTAATAACAAAATTCCACTGATTCTTGCAACTTTTGGTGAATAATAATAACTTATGGTCGTGTGATGATGATGTGGCATGCCACGCGGCAACAAGGCTAATTAGTAGTCATAACACTTCACAACTTGTGACACTAACTTCACATCATTATTCATATCATTGATTTGATGAATTCATCTCATTTATTAGTTGGTTGAAAATATTGTTGTCTTTTGTGATTAATAATGGTTCAATTTTACATGTGATGATGACATGGCATGCCATTTAACAACAAGGTGTCATAAATTTTCATGCTAATCCATGATTTTTTATGACACCATAAGTATTCGTGTCTTGAATTTTTGGCACCAATATTTGTCATAACATGCCATAATTTTTTGTGTGCCATGAGGTTTTTGAAATCATGAATACACATGCATGCATATGTATACTAAACAATCTATTATTAACTTGGAATTATGATTACAATATTAAAAGTCATTTTGAAAAAGGTGACACATAATTCTTTGACTTTTTAACTACTTAACACACTTTAAGTCAACATACCTATTAAGTTAACATATGTATGTAAGCTAATTAATAAAACCTAGTTCATAATATAGGTTACCTTGTAAATTACTTAATCAAACATAAGAAATTTTATTACATCTAGTATGTTTAAATATACTTAAAATAGGTTACCCTATCAATAAGTTAACTTAAGTAGGCTTGCTTAAGTTCTTAGCTTTAGATTTTTTTTGCCAAGTCAACCTAGGTAGCTTCATTACAAAATATTTTATCAAGTTTGTAACCACTTCAAGTTTGTGTAACTACATGCAATTATGATGTGACTATGATGCAACCAAATGCGATATAATTATGCTAAGTTTTTATTTTAGTTTAATAATGCCTAGGTTAACTTAGGTTAGGTTAATAAATAGTATAGGTTAACCTAGACCTAGGTCAACCTAGGGTGGCCAAGGTTAAATAAAGGCTAAAATTTTTGACTTTTATAATTTTGTGTTAAATGTAATTAGTATAAAAAAATGTGGTAATGCAATGGATGAAGACTTAAACCCCAAAATGAAGGTGAGGGGTTCAAGTCCTCACTCTCATAACCTATGATACCTAGGCCATTTGGCTTCAGTTAAATAGCCTAGTTTAAGCTTCTTGGGCTAGGAATCCAACATTTTTTTAAATCTAAACCACTTAGCTTAGGTTCAGTAACCTAGGTTGCCTAGCAATATAGGTAATTAACCTAGCTAAATTAAGCTAGGTTAACTTTTGGCTAAGCAAGTTAGGCTAGGTTGCTTAGCCTAACTAAGTCAATCTAGGTTGACTTTTGGTCATGTGCAATGACTTGTAGCGTGTTTATAGATTTTTTACACATGTTATCCATCCATCAAGGCATCTTTTGTAACACTTAATCAAATAAAATGACTGAGTTGAAATGGCATGCACTTTACATGTCATACCAAGGTTAATGATGACATGGAATTTCATTATTATAAGAAAATTTATAAATTTTAGTTGTTAAATGACTAGGCTTTGCAACTGAACATCCATTGTGACTAAATGGGTGAAACGACATGGGTTTAGCAACTCACTAATCATTAGTCGCATATGTCCTTTTTGACTAATATGTAATTGTAAAGGCCAATTGCAAAACCCAAAATGTGTTGTTGTGAATCACCATAGAATCTCTTGTTGCCATCTTTCTTCATTAATAAGGTGACACTACAAGTGTATTCTAATGAGTTTTTGCCCAAATCCATTAATGTTTGTATTTGCCTATTTACTTCAACTTCTTCCCAGTAAGACAATCTTCCCAGGGTCATTTGACAAGGAGGCAACCCTTGTGTGACAATTGCATGTTCTTCGACAATGCAAAAACTTAACTCACTTTTGTGTCATGCAAAGATATCCTATAATTCTTTTAATATATCCCATAATATTTTTGTTTATTCTTCCTTCAGATAACTATTTTGTTTGATCCTAAATTTGATTTCAATCCAGTTGTTAATTGGGTATTCTAATGTGCTTCCTCCTGCATCATTACATGGAATAGATGAAACACAAGCTCTAAAGACTTGTTTACAAATTGATGAAACCTTTATTCCTCTTCAATTTAAACACAAAGTATCCAATATAAATAATCATCATCAGTTGCATATTGCCGTCAAACAAAATTTATTGTTGATCTTGTAATGCCAAATTGAATATTTATATTGATGCTTCTTCATCCAAAACTTCGTTCATCCCATGATCGCTCAATTCTTCAATCTAATTCATTTCCACTAACAGAATCCCTTTAGGATTATCACCTGCATCATCTTCTAATTCACTCATTTCATCTTCAAAAATATGATCATCATAGCAATCATTAAAACAAAAAAGTTGGAAATTTTTGGTTTTTGCTTCACCTACATACAAATGTTTCAATCTCAAGTTGTTAAATTCCTTGATATATGCTTCCTCTAGTTTTGTAACTAGCTACAACATATTCACGACGTTGAGAAGCAAAACTTCCACTACAACATTGGGATCATTCTGAACTTGTATTATTCCTTTCTCAACATTGACAACAACTCTAATTTCCATAAGGAAATCAAGTCCCAACAATAAGTTAACTATCAGTATCAACCACAAGGAAGATCATCTAGCACACCACCCTGCCCACAATCATAAGAATGTCATTGATTCTTCCCAGTCCCTAAATAACCATCCATGAAGTTGTCTTGTATGTTTCATGCCTTGAAACCAAATGCATTATGCCAAGCTCCCTTACCACATTTGCACCCATTATTCACATTGACATGCTGGTATTAACCAAGCTTTCAAGTAGTGTTTAATTGATCTCGATGACAAGATGAAGGGTGTTACTATGGTTTGTCTTGTTAATGCAAACCTTCCTTATGGTGGTTGTAAGTACAAGAGTTATAACTTAAGACTAGGTTGTTTTCAACATCCTTCTTTTTTCTAGCCAATTTGACCAGACCTTCAAGGTATTTTAATTGACCATGAACAATCAAAATGGTCTCCATGGGCATTAAGATAAAATTTCCTTTAAAATATGATAGGATCTTTGACCTAATGTTACCATCAATTCTAACTTCTCTACTTTCATCTTCATGTACTTCTCCCGATCTTTCATTAATTGTGGATGCTTGTACGTGTAATCTCCTTTTAAGCATCTTGACACTAGAAAAAATGTTGTTATTTACTCCACATAAGTGATTAAGTTCTACCAATGTAGTTTCCTCATCATTCACCATGACCTCTAGGAAATTGGTAGAAGCAGATGGACCTTTGTTGTTCTTCTTCCAACACTTATCTTCCGTATACCCCATGCCTGAACATAAAGAACATTTTAATATGTAATTCTCCATCTTTTCCCCCCCACCACATTTGGCACACTTGGGCCTTAAATTAATGAACTTAAAACATGCAAAGGCGATGTGTTATTCTAATTTACAAAGTTGGCATTGGATGGTGTTGGTCCTTCCTAAACCATGTATAACCTTGCCATATGTTCCTTTCCCAAAGTAGTTTACTAGGGTCTCATTCAATTGTAAGTGTTTATTAGTGTTGGTTTCTCCCAACACAAACTGCTCCTCTTTTTCTTCTTGTAAAGGTTCATACGAGGTTTTTCCTATTTCACCCAAAACATTTTCAACTTCAATTGTAGTTGCAAGGAGTTCATCCATGTTTTAGTAGGTTCATACCACTAGTAATTTTATCAATTTTGGCCTTAGTTTAGTTAAAAACCGTTTTTGTTTTTCAACATCCATAATTTTACCTTTAATAAAAAGTCGTTCCAACTTGTCATAGTACAATTGGACCTATGTTTAGGTTTTTGACACACTACCTCCATTTGCATTCTCAATTCATCCTCATCATATGCCCCATACTTTAGATGTAGTAAAGTTAATGGTACCAATCCCAAGCTTTACCTTTCAAATTGAGCTTGGTAATTTTGAAGAGCTTGTCTTCATCCAACTCTCTAACCTTTGTAGCCATCTAAAATCTTTTCGTCCAATCATAAATGTCCTCCATGTCTTTGCCCCAAAAGAACTCGTCCATACCTTTTGGACTAATCACCTTATCTACTAAAGGTTTTCCAAAACATACACCTAGTCAATATCCTAATCTTTTAATTCAACCTCTTTTCCCTTTTCATTTGATTCAACAAATTGCAACCTATTGCGACCTATTTTTATGTTGTAGTCCATATCACTTCTATTAGCATATCTCCCAAAAAAAAGACCATATAGATTAATGCAATAGAACCAACACAACATATGAGAATCCTTACCAGAATAGGCAATTTTCAAAATGCAATTTCCTTCTTAAATCCAATTGTCCAATTTTGGTCTATAAAATTGTGAACAATAATTCCTTATATCAATATCGACTAGAATCCAAATATCTCCTACCCTAGGTACTACAATAATCCTTTCCCTAATTACTCGTTGAATTTCAAATTGTTTCAAAAGGCCAAGGGCTTATGAAGAAGAACCTAGTTTTTGAGGTTTGTAGGATGGACCATTATCGTCCATTAGGATTTGAATATATTTTCAGCCTCAAAATTGTTTCATGAAAAAGCAAACATGTATGACTCCTATTATAATATCACTGATCTCTACAATTGTTAAATCAAACCCTACAATCACAATACTTGCAAATCATGTTATCCTCAAGATTATTATCCATGTCCCTAATCTTGCAAGAAACTCCACCTCATTGAAAGTAGAAACCTTAGATTGGATTCTTTTGTTCATGGTTCATTATCAACATTGTCACTAAGTCATGTTGAAACATCTTTATGCAAAAAACTCAATATGTCTTCCTTCAACCATGGGATTAAGCATGTTAGAAACCTGAATGACATATGATTGTTCATTTGCACCCTTCGGTTGCCATTAAGTCCTTGATTTAACTTCAAATAAAGTTTCCAACTTATGAGTCTAGACATACCTTCTCCATCTTCCACCCTCAAAATCATGTCTCCCTCTTGGAGCAAATTTTTGATTCCTTGTATGAAGAATTTGATGAAACAGTCTAAAGAAGCAAAGGCCTTGGGTATCCAAATATCCCCAACCCTAGGAACCTCACTTCTCTCTTCAAACTTTGAAATAAGAACACTATGGAAGGTAAAAAGTGAAGAAGAACCTACATTGGAATTGTGCAATGTTGTTCCATTCTTTAATTTCATCACGAATTTTGATCCATACTTGTATTTGCATGTCAAACCTTTTATGATTGATTTTGATCACAAGATCTCCAACTTATGCTTCCCTTGGATCTATCCCCACAATGTTCACCACGCCAAAACCATGCAATCATAATATTAGAGATCCTATGGATGGGTTTTGTTCTATGCCCAGGCTATCAACCTATGGACAATCCGATGTTCAAATAACTTTTGAATAGTTAGATTTTGATTCTACTCATCACTATTGGAATCTAACATCTTCTATGCATCTTTAAAACCTATATTAATCTTACATCAACCTCTACACTTATTGTCCTATTTTGACCAACAAGCTTTGATACCAAAAAGGAGGTACACACAAGTTGTATGCACTCAAAGTATTGCATATTTTTTATCATATGCAATTGCACAACAAACCTTAAGTATACATACATGAATCTATCTATAATATTGTGGCAGAAATAAATCTACGGACCCTAATGGATCTACACACTTTGGAACCTCTATCTATGGGCTATCATGGCCAACAAATGCGGATTTCCTAGCAACCAAATGAAGTTTACAAAGAGCCAAAACCCAAACCTAGCAAAAGAAATTATCTTAGGAGATGGAAAAAATGTGGACAAGTTATTCTTGCAAAAATCCTTTCAAATTTTCCCAAAACTTCCCACTACAGATAAATCACTCAAATATTCGGTTATTCATTCTTCAAATATCCCAACAAAGATTCCAAGCACATTAAACTTTAGCCAAACATCCCACAAATGACCAACCTTAATGACCCCTTTGAACCTTTCATCATCTTTGTATTAGGTCCCTATTGACTCATTAACCTCTAAGGTTCTATTCCATAACTTTAGTTCATGAAGCTAATGGTAGAATTTACACACAATTGAACTAAAAAAATTCTTCCCCAAAAGTTACAACAACAATTCTAACACAAAAATAAAAGAGTTGAAATCCAAAATTGTTTAACTTTTTGCACCTTCTAGTATTTATCTTCCTCCACTACCAAAATGCCTTGCCAACCACTCCACACCATCCCCATCTTCAACTTAAAAGAAAATCTCGAAAGCAACGTTCCATTGCCAATGTTTGATCTAGGCATCGGCATTCCATGAAAAACAACAAACCAAATTTCATAATATGTAAACAACAAAAACGCAAGAAAATAGAAAAAGCGTCAAGAGGCAAAATATGGTTTCTCTAATGTTCATGATCATCAACTATCCCTTCCTTTGGTGTTTTCCACCAGTCACATCTAGCAAGGTAATCATCCATTTGTTTAAGGCTTCATCATATTAGGGCTTAGTCACACAACTAAACTTGCAACATAGGTCTAAGTCACAATGGATTTCAACACAACTACTACAATATTGAAATATTTGAACATATCTTAACATTTGACATTAAGTAAATAGATTTTGTTTGATTTTAAATAAGATATTCAATTCTTTGTAATTCTTTTGCAAGCACATTGTCTAATAACATTCATTTCAAATGGAAATTGTTGAATTCAATGAAACATTGTAATAGAGTGTGAAAATAATAACAAAAGCCATGTGTCCCCACTCAAGTGAATCCTAGTTATAATTATGGGTTAATCAATTGGGTTGATGTGGTAGATTTATTTGGTTCAAAAGGTTAATGAATTATAAATCCATGATTTTTACAATGGCAAACACTCATGGGAAAAATAAATATATTCATTATTACATAAAGTGAATTTCAATGATTGTTCATGACATGTCATTTTCAAGTCATTTAATTAATTAATTTTATATTGTTACATTTTTCTAAAAGATATTTTTTATTCATTGTATTCATTTCAAATTATTTTGAGTATTTTATTAATAAAGTGAGAAAATTTAATGTAAACACTTTCAACTTTAATTTTATTTTTTACGTTCATACATGTAAAACTAAATAAAGAATACACTTATATTGATGTGTGTTATTGTGTTTCCACCCAATAGTAAAAGTTATTTTGAAAATAGAAGCAATCATGTATACTCTTCATAATTGAAATACAAACTTTTCCCATGATATATGTGACATCATGTTTGACATAATTATTAGTTTGAAATTTTGATTGAATTTATTTTTGTTATTGCAATTTTTTCGTGTTGAATTTTTATTATATTAATAATTTAATGGAAAATAATACCTACAATATCATCATAAAACTACTACTTTTAATTGTATTTGTAAATGTCTACAGAAGTTACAAAGATAAACATTTCATAATGTAAGGGTCCACTTCAAAATTATAAGGTCTCAATTCCCATTTTGTTTGGTGGAATATAACCATTTGTAAGGCATCTTTGTTGATGACATACAAATTATATTATATTGTGTTTTGTTTAAAGGGGCCAATGGGTCATTAGTTAATTTTGGTAATCAACAATGCAAGGGTTTTGACATGAGATCCATCTTTGGTGCTTCTTTAAATGAAAACCAAACATGGTTAGTTTGGTTTTGGTTGCAAGTCGATGAGAATCTACCCACTTCCATCTAAATGTTGTTCACAAGATCTTCAACAAATGTGATGATTGTCAACGTTCCCCCAATTTTAACAATGGGCATTTCACATGCCTAATTAAAAAATACTAGCAAATTTTGAATCCAAAGGGATTGTTTATATGTTGCAAATGAGGGGTGAATTCCAAAGTTCACAAGTTTTTAAACCATCACTTACTTTTGGTAGCTTTTCCAAATTTTTTGATGTAGTCAAAATGGTGATCATCCACAAGAAGATTTAACCAAATTTGGCTATAAACAAAAATATGATATATATATATATATATATATATTCATCTTTTTTGGCTGAATACTATAATTTGTAATAAAACTACAGGATTTTCCCCACCAAATAAATTCTTTACTCCCAACTTAACATTATTTTCATTGGTTTTAAAAAAGGGGAACATAACCTTTTGTTCAAAGTTTTTAAAGCTTTTGATTGGCCCTCCCTCATCTTTCATGATGCATAACCTTTCCGTCTTCTTCTTTTAGCTTGCATACTTCATTCCAATAAAGAATGATTAGGAATTTTCATTCATCTACAACATGGTTATGGAACTTTTCATCCACCCACATGAGGGTTATGGAGTCATTTTCAAACCTCTAAACAAAAGGTTTATGTATAATAACTAATATCCCCTTGTTGGTTACCTAGTTTGTGTATCAACAATAACATTTATTTAAAAACAATTCAAGGAACCTCAAAAAGTTGTGGACTAAATAACATTTATGGAGAGGGGGGCTACGATTGGGTAGCATGTCCCTAGTAATTGCTAAACCGCAGCAATGGTGAAAGAATTATAAGGGACATGTTACTCATTGGTAGCCCCTTTCCATAAATGTTATCAACGTAACCAATAACCTTCATATGTGCGGATGAAGAGCTTCGTAATCTTATTATAAATGGATGAAAACTTTCATAGCCTTCTTGTAAATGGATTGAAAAAAAGAGGAAAAGTTATACATTGTGAGAAACAAGGGGATGACCAATCATAAGCTTGAAAATGTCTAAATAGAAATTATGTGTATGACACAAGAAGAATTTAGGTCCACTTCTTAATCAACTAATGGTCCTCAATAACTAAAAAACACAACTATGAAACATATTTGCAACTATTTAACTTATGTGGCAATATATGTAGTTACAATTGAACAATTTTCACAATCAATGGATGATTAACATAATGTGGGCATGTATTCAATTTTGTATACACTCAAGCTAAAGATGTAAATTTATTGAAGTGACTAATCAACAACAATGAGTATGACATGATGTAACATATGACATTATGATATGGCATATGATATTAAAAAAATTGATGTCTTATGCAACTACCTACTAAACAAATTATAATATTATTTAAGATATGATGTGAAAAAATCATGTCCATCACTTTACATTTAACATGTGTAATTTTGCCACCTGGTGTAAATACGTAATCAAATTAGCATAATTATAATCATAACTTAGTTGTACATTGTCAGTTAAATAAAAAATGTAAATAATAATTGAAATCATACATCATAAAATTTAAATAACATACATTCATAAAGTTTTTCAAAGGTCATTTTGTAATCTCAATAGTCACATATACATTACATGAAAACACATGTCTATATGAAGTTCAAGTGGAATCAATTTTTAGCAATTTATAAATATTTTATATTTTAATTCATTATTTGAACAAATGGCATGCATAAATGCATGAGGGTTTAATCAATGATAATTAAATCTAGTTTTAAATTAAATCATGTGATATTTATGTGTATGTTTATAGTTTAAAATTTTACAATGAAAAATTTGAAATTGATTTAATTTATGTAGATCTAAAAAATTGAAATTATAATTTTTATATAACTATGGAATTAAAATGTGTATTAAATTTGATTCAAAATCTTAAACTTAATTTAAAATTTAATTTACGTCCAAAATATTTTAAAGTTAATTAAAATTAATTATTAAAAAAATCTGAATGTATGAACCAAGTAAAAATTTAAAATATAAACTTGAATTTTCGAAAAAATATTGAATTTTTTTTCTAAATATGAAATTTAATTTAAAATTATATTTAATATATAACTGAAATGAAAATTTTAAAACATTAAATTGGAATAATTAAATAAAATATTAATAATTTAATTAAAATGTAAAATTAATTTCATTATGAACTTACATAATTAAATAATGATATGATATTGCATAATATTTGAAATATACATGTTTATATTTATGCAATGACATAATATATCGTGAATTGAAGTATTGGTTGGATAGTTAAAAGAGTTGGTTTGTGGTCTTGGACATGAATGTTTAATTCCCTCTTATGACATTATAAACTTGCTCCTAGATGATTATACTGTGATTACATACTTCTATTTTGAATGTAAATCCATGTGGACATTACACATAATTATTTTTGACATGACATGACACCATGTCAAGTTGAGTTGTTCAAGGAAGATGTTCGACACGACTCTAGTGACCATAGTCATTTAATCTAACACAACTATAAATCCAATTGTAAACATAATTGTTTTAAAAAAAAAATCCTACTATTGTGAGGTTACAAGCTACTACACCTAGATTGCCCCATTCTAAACAAATCCAAAATTGATATGTCAACGATTGACCTCCAATAATCAGCTATGAAGTTCCAACCTTGGGAACAATTAGTCCTTCATAATAAATTATATATATATATATATAGTGATTCAAAAAATGAGTTGAATTTACATTAAAGAAACACATTTTCCTCAAAAATTCCCTAATTGTTTGATTGAAAAAATGAAAAAAAATGATCCCCAAAAAATCTCTATTTCACATCCTATTTTCTACACATGTCTTGGTAGAGAAAAATTGATGGCCACCCATACCATCATATTAAAAAGTTCACAATCTACATGAGTTTTAGGTCAAATGCAATTTTTGCAAACCTTTGGGCATCTCCACCACATCTCTTGGCTGAACAGAATTTATGTTCACCCATCATGCTCTAAAAAGAAAATTTCACAATTTGCAAAAAACCTTGCTCAATTTTCCAAAACTTCACCCATATGTTACACATCTTTTCACTTAAAAAAAATATTAGTGTTAATTTATCATGCCTTGCAAATAAAAAATTCATGGTTCACAAAGAGCCTTGTTGAAAATTATAAACCATATGTGGTGGAAGTAGTTCTTCACTTCAAAGTATGTAACAACTCGTGTGATTTAAGAACATCTTCACTCACACCCCCCTATTTGGGCTATTAGTGTTTAACATATCCAACATAGTGTGAATTATTTACAAATACTCACCCATTAACATGAAAAAATGGACAACATAATGTGAAAGACTATTTAAATGTCATCACTTAGGTCGATCATTATGGCTATCTGATTCAAAATAATAATCGTCTTTTACTAGCTCTTTTAGAGGGGCACTAAATGTTGGGCATATTTAGAGACTCAAATTGAGTTTCACATTCACACTATTTGATTGCCATAAATATTTGCCATTTTACTATTGTGGGTGGTGATCTTCTAATGTTCCATGGTCATTCGTTTCAAAGTTTGTAACAATTTATGTGATTTTAAGGTTGAGTGAGAGAGTTCACAATAACATTTTGTTTTTGTCGTCTTTATTATCTTGCCTTGGGTGAATTAGTGTCTACATTTATGTGTATTTGGTGAGTTATCCCCATAAGGTGGAGACTTTAAATGCATGTGTTGAACTCCTCAACTTGGTGTAAGTCACATAAAAAACAAGCTTTAAGTGTGTGAGTGTCCCCAACCCAAAACATTTAAGTTTCATCTCTTGTATTGTGAGTGTTTTGTGTATGGTGTTTGTGTTGAGGGGGACATTGGTTGCTATAATGTACCTTTGTGTTGGAAGAGATTTATTTGAAAAATACCTTTCATAGGTTTAAGCTCTTCCCAATCTACAAAACCATTAATATTTTGAAGATTTTTTAAGACAAAAGCTATTCATTTTCATATGATAAATAAAATGGATGCATGATATATACGATCTAGATGTAGTCAAAAAATATTTATATTTAACACACAATTGTAAAGCAAGTATAAAAAATGCAAAAAATTTGAAATAATAAACCAACATGTGAATGGCAAATGTTAAATGTAGTTCTTGGAAAAGACTTAACCTTGGTGCTCTTGGTTGATTATATTGTGTTTACAATCATTATTCACTTGGTTTTTCAACCCCAATCTAAATACCATGAACATGAAAAAGTTTCTTTTGTTTTTTCCATAAATGCACCCTTCACATAGACTCAATCAAACCTAATATTTTCATTAACATTCAATCCAATCACATGGTCATTTTGGCAATATGTGATAACATGGCATGATTAGCATGACCAAATATTTGGTGCCAGATCTCTGAGTCTTGCAATGCTTCAATAATTGGGTTCCTTTGAATGTTTATGAGGTTAATTTCACTTGGTGTTATCTATAGCTTATACAACTTCCCAAAAAAGAACATATTTGATAACAATATGTCAACTAAAATTAACAATGGGATATTCCACTTGATTATAAGTGATGGTGAATATGTAATTGGTTGCCTATTTAATTGAAAAAGGTTACTTCTTAGCTATATGAAATATACAAGACCTATTTAATGCTAAGAACCCAAATTTTGCAATTCATTGATGACATTAGTTTTCAAGGTAATAAACCGCATGCATTTATATGTCATATGTTTGTTGGCTCCTCCATTAACTAATTAAACATCTTCCTTATTAATCTCACTTCATTGATTTCATCATAAGTAGGAGAGTCCTTGAAAAATATTGATCAATGTTGGTGATGAAAATTGAACGTTCCATCACATTAGTTTCATTGCTAGACTTTTCATCTTTTTTTTTCTTTTCATGTTTCCTTTGCCAATGTCCTTTTTTACAATAATAGTTACAATAAATCTTCATTTTGAATTTGTTAATCTTTTTTGCAAACTTCTTTTAGTCTTTTGAATTAGGTTTTGATCTACTCCCATTGGACCCACTAGCATTTGCTACATACAAGGCTTGATCAAGCACAACTATTGTGTCATTTTGGTTGATGAACATTTCTTCCTTTAACAAGCAAACAATCAAGTTCTCTAGTGCTTGCATATTTGGAATAAAATAATCTTATTTTGAAACAATAATTTGAAAAGCTAGTAAAATACACATGATCTTCTGTAATGATTTTTAAAAATTTAAATGACATTCACATCCATGTCATTAATAACTTTTGCCATCATCTTAATGGTTGTTAGGTGACTCGTCATATCCTACTTTCTGGTCATTTGGTACATTAAAAAACTTATGCATGAGAATATGCAAATTCTCTTGAGCATTTTGTTCATGGATATTGTTGAGATGTTTTCACATATGATGGGCTATCATTCAATGGATGATTTGTTCAAAGTACTTTGTGTCAATGCTATTTAGATTAGTACTTTGTGCACAACTATCCAACATTTCCCATTCATTTGCGTGAAGAGCCTCATCAAAAGTTTTTCCCGGTTCTTGTTATCTTTTTTGACTTAAAAACAACTCCCATGTGATATTTCCAATTTTGGAAAATTGGCTTGAATTTCATTATATATGCTACCTCAAGTCTTTTGGCTTTCTTGCTTGAGCAATTGTGAGTTGCTTAGAAAAAAAAAACACTTTTTAACATAGTATTTTTCCTTAGCAAATTGGTGTAATATTCTAGATACAATTTTTGAGTGCATTCACTAAGTGGACCTAAAGGTTGTTAAACTGTGTATTTCAGAAAATAAAACTTAAGTAGAAAACCTTGTACCAAATTGAAACTTTACTATGAGTTTGATGCTTCATAAATTTCAAGTATATTAAGTGTTGGTAGGCACCAAACAACATCCACAAGACCCATCTTAAGACAAGTGAATGTTCGTGATAAATATTCAAGAAAGAGACTAATCACTTTTATACATGTAGCAAAGTTGATCATTTCGTAATGTTTTGCATTCACAAGAAATATGAATCATCATTCTATGCTATTAATTTGCATTATTTCTTATTTAATATAGTTTCACTTGAACATGACACTACTTCATATAGGTCGATAACTTTGTTATTACACTTGTTAAATAAGTGTAAAACAACTTGAACAAGTTACAAAAGGGTGCGATCCTTGTAGTAAACACCAATGTTGGGCAATTTTGTGAATTTTTAAAAAACCTTTGGTTCCAATTTTATTTACTTTTGAAATTCAAAGAACTTTTGGTTTTGATTTTTTGAAAACTTCAAAAATCAAATAACCTATTAGTTTCAATTTAATTTTTTTATAGATGTCCTTAGTTCCTAACTTGTTATTTCATTGCTAGAGAATAAATAGTTATATGCAATAGTTCTTTAGCTTAAAGAACTTGACCTTATATTAAAAGCATATTGCTAACTGTTAATCCATTGTTTTGCATTTAATTCATATATTAAACAAATAAAAAAATTGCATAATTGTTGCAAGATTTGCATACAAGCATGTGGATGAAAGAGATTAGGATTTATTTCCTATTCTCACTCCATTATGATTTATGCATATGCCCTTTTGAAGTATCGATTTTCTTCTTATAGTGATTAAGTAGATGTACATCACACTCCATGAATAGATTAGAACTTGGAGCAAAACTCAAACCTCAAAACAATTTGTTCAAGCATAAAATCAAATTTTGCTTGTAAGGCCTTGGATTTCTATTCAATCTAATGGATGAAATGCACATTTTAACCTTTTGAATCATTATAGAAGTGTGATAGATTGGTCATTTGATTCTTATATTTTTATAGAAAGGACTAAATTCATAACATGAATTCATTAGATTTGTAGTTACTTTCTAGCAAAAAAGTTTCAAACTCATTACAAGCCTTTTAGTGCATCCCAGAAAAAACTTGACATAGTAATGAAGTGACAAGGTAAATGAACTATGATACCAATGCAACAAAGAGTTCAAAAGTTTAATGTTGATAACACAACAAAGAGGCCATCAATAATCAAATCTTTAGGATATTTAATCCACAATGGAAGCTTGAAGGGGACATCTTATTAAAAGTATATTGCAAACCATAATTCCATAATCAAAACTTGGTGTGTGAAAGTTGATTTTAGATTTAAGTAGAGTAGCAACTTTGTTGATTATAACAAAAAATGCTTTAAAGTCTACTTAATAATACACAAAACTACAAGTCACAATCCTCTTTGTGTTGGAATTTCATTTGAATCATCTCGTTTGTTTTATGTGAATATTATAACATGACTGTGATGCATCATATAATACAAATGTGAGATGTGAAAGGGCCTAACAAGGTTATCATAGTTAACAAATCCCATCAATTTTTGGAAAGGGGAATTAACTTTTCTTGTGTATTGTCTCTTAACTAGATCAATATTATGTGTAAGAAAAGAGATGGCCAAAGTGTTGGTTCACGTTACTTTGTCTTTGAGTCCATTAGGTGTAAGGGTTGTGTGTAGCTTAATTAAGGAGGGATTTTGTCCATCAAGTAAGAAAAAAAAACCTTGGCACCATGTTCCTTGCTAGTACATTGCACGTGTTTTGAACAATAGGTTTGATGTTTACACACAACATGCCACACATCTAGATTTTGAACATTTTCCCCTATGAGTCTTTCAGCCAAAATTTTCCCTTGTGTGAGTTTTTTGCGATGCTACATTCAAGCACGACGACACCTAGGGCAAATGCAAATGAAACATGTATAATCACAGTAGTAAGAGGCATAAGAAATCAATAGAAACCAACCATCCCATTTGAGCTTGCTTTATCTTTTGCAATAATCTTTTGCAATGTTACATTCATTGCATCAATGTGTATCAATACAAGACCACACTTTCCACAATAGGTGAAAGTGATCTCACCCACTCCATTTTGTGTCCATTGTAGACTCAAGTTTACTTAAATGAGATCAACTGAGAGAACACTAATCATAGTTTTTTGGCAATTCGTAGATACCTTAAACCTAAAACTCAAAAGAATGTGCATCAAAAGCTCCTCTCACCATCTAAAATGCAAAGAATGATCCTTCTTCACGATAGCTTCAAATTGATATTCAAATGTTGAAAGCTTTGAAATTTTGCTTTCGATTCTTTATACCACAAGGTTTTCTTTACATCAAACCTCCAACATTTTCTACAAGTTTCAATTATCTCACATTTTCACCCTTGCCAGTTAAATGAATATATAACAAGGTTGATAATCGAAAAAAAAAAGTTTGTGTTTCTAGTAATTGCCCAACACTTGTAAACACCACCATCACCTTACTATAGCCAAAACTATTGACCTCCAATCAACTCCATTGGGCAAATTCAAGGGACAATCCATTCCCAATGGAAGAATCAAATGTAGTGTACAAGAATATAATAATATAATTTTGTATGATATCATAGATTTATATAGCACAAAGTTTTTTTTTAATTTTTTAAAAAATGTAAGTAATATTGTAGAACACTATGGTTAGTGGTCTTGAATTTTGACCAAAGAAATTGGGAAATCTTTGGAATTTTTTTTGCTTGTGTGAATTCAACCAAATTTTTGCTATTTTTTGGGGAAAATTTGCAAATTTTTGGATATCACTGAATTGGGGAAAAAAAAAAAAAAAAAAAATATTATTATATTTTTATAAAAAAAAAAAAAAAAAAAAAAAAAAATAAAAATAAAATAA
>Ga0116227_10005523_pt1 | contig 26545 bp, 21 predicted proteins | sample S1TSphgellanicum_FD_89693 | JGI IMG/M metagenome (GOLD analysis project Ga0116227, IMG submission 89693) | Host-associated microbial communities from peat moss isolated from Minnesota, USA - S1T2_Fb - Sphagnum magellanicum MG | ecosystem: Host-associated > Plants > Peat moss > Unclassified...
ATCGGGTATCAAAAAATTTGTGATGATAGAAAAAATATCAAATTAAAATTACTTAAAAAAATTGAAATAAAAAGTGAATAAAAAAAAAAAAAAACCAAAGATATTACTTACTAACATGATTGAATGATCTTTTCACAAAAATTGTATTTTCATATAATGAAATTTGTGAATGAAATTTTTCGCAACTCAATGTTATTGTTGGTCATTGGCCCAATACTTCATTAGTGATGTATTAGTAACCAATGTTGAATATATATTCAAAATTTGGAAAATGTACAAGTTTTTCATGTTTCATATGAAAAATGATTAGAATTCAAAGCATATTAAAATATGTTCATTATTTCATGGTTCAATATCTTTTATTGTATTACTTTGTACATCATTTACATTGTAACCCATTTACATGTTGCATTTTTTTTGAATTTCAACATATATTTAAAATGGAAATGTATTAATGAAAAATTCAAACTACACATTGAAAAAGTAATGGGTTTTTAAAAGTCTAATTAAAAATTTCTTATCACCCAATTATTTTTTACTATCAACTAGTTTGTATTAGGAAAATCAAAGGGCCCTTTACAAAATGAACACTATTTCACAATATAGTTATTCAATTAAAAAAAACTAAAAACCAAAACATAAAATTGAATTAAAAGAAATTTTATTTTAAACTTTTGAACATTCAATATAGTCATTGAGCACAACTTGGAATGATTATTATAATTTTAAAATGTCAGAACATAAACATATCTACTATAGTTCGCAATTTTCAATACGTCATGCTTGTATAAACATGCAAGTAATATCAAAATTAATTCAAGAAAAATAAAAATACTCCATGAATTTAATTAAACTTACAAAAATATTCTTGAGAAAAGGTAAAGTTTAGAATATGAAAATTAAAAAAATTATTCAAGAAGATGAAAAATGTAGGTTAAATGGTATTTTTAACACAAGATTCTCAATTGATTATGTGTTTGTTAGGGTTTAGGACATAAAGACATTTGATTTCTAATTTTAAGTTGAAAATTACTTTCTATTTGTTGGAACCTATTTTTTCCTCACTTTACATGTATTTTACAATAGTTCACAAGTAGGTAAATTACAAAACTACTTGCATTTCAAACAAATAGATAATAACTTTATTGAAATAAGTTGAAAGTTGAGATTCAATACACAATAATCAAAATTATATTATTTTTAATCATTTGAGTAAAAAAAATTAATGTATAACAATTTTGTGATGAGTTTCGATGTTTCTTTCAATTTATTTGCATTATTTGTAAACATGATAAATTTATCATACACTTTATTTTGCCTTGACCGTAACATTGAAATCCATCTCTTATCAAGTGTTTTATTCTCATGGCTTTATCATGTTAGCTAGCTTTGTGCATTCTTGAGGTGTTTATTGAAGGATTGGTCATAACATATATACATAGAAATAAGTAAAACCTCTATGCAAACAAGTGTCAATTATGCAAAGAATTGAGATCTATTTGAGTTTAAAGTCTAGCTGTAAATTGGAATGCCACTTTTTCATTCAATTGAAGATCTTATGTAATGATGAAACATTAACATATTCCCAAGTGTTGAATCTCAACTCCCAAGTTTATTTGGAGGTGTGAACCTTCAATCATAAACAAAACAACAAGTTCACAACGCAACAACCTTAAGAGGTGGCGATGGTGGCATTGGAATTGGAATGTAGGAAAATGCAAAGGGTGAAAAACACAATGCAACACAAATGAAGATGATAGCAATGAGATGAAACTTTGTTCTTGGTTGGTGATGGTGATTGAGTGAGAATTGTTGCAACCCAGTTGTGGACAGAAATCCTAGTTTACATTGCATGATGCCAACAACAAGATCTTCACCATCACACAATGTAGTGAGGGATCCCATGCCATCCATCAAACAAGGCAATGAATGATCCATGCTGTCCATCAAAAGGTTGGCCTCCCTCTTGTCAATTTATTGGATTATGATGAAATCCCAAAATTCGAGAATCCTATTTCAAGCAGAGCCTTTCTCCATGCAAAAAAGTGCTGAAAACTATGCAACACGGTTACATAATTTGAATGCATAATGAATTTATAAGAAAAGTGGCCAAGGGAGTACAAGTCTTTAGTGCTTGGCTACATATTGGTTCCAAGTTCAAGCCTTGGAAGTATTACCACATAATCCTTTAGGGATGCAAAGTCTCGTCAGTTTGGGCACAGCCAATAAACAACAAGATGGTAGGGCTCCCTCTGATCCCAACAAATGGATCCCATGTGCACAAGTCCAGTAGAGTGTCCAGTAAACGTCCAGTTGGTTTATCTTATGTCCAAGTGCCTTATTGTCCAGTTGGTGACTGAAGGGTATAGTGTACATTTCAATTCCAATTTGGCTTCGTTCTGACACAAGGAATACACTGAGATTTGTTTCAAATTGCTGCCATGGTTGCACCATTTCACTTCCAATTTCCTGCCATCTTTCCCATTGCCTCACCACCTTGAACATAAAGCTGATTCATCACATGTCCAGTACTTGGCTATTGTGTCGCAGAAGGTAACAAGGAACACCATATCCTTGAAATCTACAGTCTACAATTTGTGTCCAGATTTGGACCTCGTTTGATCGTTCCAGGAAATAGTTTCTCAAAAGACTGTTTAAATCATCTGTAAAAACTTCTCAGAAATGTCTTAATGTATGTGGAGGTTGCCTTATTATCCCCCCCAATCTGACCGGGGGCTTTAAGAAAAATGTAAAGCCCCTCACTCTGATTTTTGTATTGGTTTTTGCCAAAATGGAGCTTGGCCTTGACTCTCACCTCATGCGCACTTATTTTGGTAATGCCCTTGGCCTCGTACTTTACCTTATACCATCAGCTCTTGTTACAAAATTCAACTGGCAACAATGACCCAACTTGAGTTCTCACATGGGGATCATAGGTACAAGGTCTAGTCTGCCATGTTTGGCCCCTTTAGTCCATTTCTCTACCACAGCTAACTGTTGCTAATTGCTTTTAGTAGTGATGGAAAGAGAATGAAAGCCTATGAGTTGAGCTTGACAGTAGCCAAAGCATGATTAAAAACCTCTTCCAATCTTGCCTATGATGAAGGCTATTGCTCCCCCAAAGGTTGGCATGACCGAATACATGTACATCAAGCACTTTGAGAAATTTCCTAGTGTATTTGGAGGGTATATTTGCGAATGTCCCTCTAAAAAGATGAGGGACATTATGCCTGGGTTTAGGTGTAAGATCCCTCTCACTATTGACTATTGCGGAGAAAGTATAAGAACTCTTCCCTTCTTAGACCTTGTGATCTACATATATTTAGGTTCATGATAAGTTGTGCTTAGTCTTTACAATGGGTAAAGACCATGGGTCACGTATGTTCCCAAAACCGGGGGCTGGACTGGCTGATTACCGTACACAATACATGCCTGAAAGAAATATGTTAGTTGGGGAGTTGAGTACACAGTCTGAGGTGTAGCAGGCATGTGTCTTTTAATTCTACTTCTTTTCTTGGAATTCCCTGCAATGGGTTGTTGCCAATTTGTGCTTTGCAAGCACATGCGGGGTGAACTTCCCATGAAGCAAGCACCTAAGGTGTCAGTTGTTCAAGCATGCATGAAATTTGGAGGACAGTCTGAACACCAATCATGCCTCCTTAGATGACAAATATTTTTTTTAAGCAAGAAATTTTTCTAATAACTATAATATGTTGTTTCACTGGCTATTACAATTTTCCAGGCTGCATAAGTGTAACAAATTGATCTTATGGCCAAGGTTAACTAACACCTATACCAAGGGAAATCCTAAATACCCCTCAATGAGCTGCATTTTGGCATATTTTTGGGCTTGTCTTTTTGCACCTTGCATCAATTTGCATTACATGATTTTTGGTGACCTGCATGTTATAAAATAAATAAATAATTTATTTATTTTTGCATGTTCTATTGTCCTTGGTCAAATTTGAACCCAACAACCTCTTGATCAAGAGAGATAGTGATCAACTAGTAGCATAAATTTCAACACTAAAAGATTATATATTTTTTTATTTGTTGTAGATGGACGGTAAAATTAGTCAAACCTTGCAATAGAACCATGCGACTCTATACATGATTAAGCAGTGCTAATCACTTTTAGCACCAGACAACGGTTGTTGTGGGTGTTTAACCCCCTATACTGGGGCCATTGAGAACAAGCACCGGCACTGGAATCTTCACCTTCTTGAGTTAGGTATTTTAGTGCCCATATAAAATGTTAAATCTGGACTCAGAGACCTTGATTTAGTCTTCTGATGAGAAATATATCATGGTTTGAAACAACCTACATTTTTTCCAGGATTTGTACTATGGTACCAGTGTGGGTGCTGGTTCAGCCAAGGCCCACCTACATCAGTACTCTTGGTTCACCCAAGGTTGATCTTATCAGTTGACAGTAGCAGCGTGATTGAGGGCGACAATGTCAGAGCCTCTGAGAGAGAGAGCTGTGCATCTGGTGTGTCATTCTATGCAGGGCTACTCCGACTTATTATCCACCATCCCGCACATACAAGCAAATGCATAAATGACAGAAAATCAGAAAGACAAAAAAAGTATCCTCTTGTTAAAAAAACACTTTTGAACAGAGAGATAATGCAATGAAAGCTTCAGAATCCATCTTTCTGTTCCTGACTCAAAGCAAGTCTTCTGACAAACTTGTTTCACTGGACTCATCACTGGTCCTGTCAGTGGGATATGAGGTAGTGATGGTACTAGTCGTCTCAACAATAATGCATTCAACTCTGGAAAACAAAAAGGATTGTTGTTGAATTGAAGCTTCTGAAGAATCCAAAGAAAATAAGAAGATTGAGTACTCAAAGGTTCATTCATACCCAATCAGATTTGGGGTCCTATTCTAACCCCCTTTTTTAGCCTTTTCTTACTTGTGACATAGGCACTCATCTGCACGCTTCACTTTCTGTGTTGCCAATGCCTGTTTTAATGTGAATCGGATGACTGAGAAAGATGTGAATGTGATGAAGATGTGAATGGATGGTGAGAAAACCAGTTATGCTTTGGACAAATCCCGTTACCACCTAATGGAACCAGTCAGGCTTCAGGTGGAACCAGTTAGGGTTTGGAGGAACTCAATTAACACTTAGTGGAATGATGGATGGTTCACTCTGCTGAGCTCGTAGTGTTTCTGAGTGGAACCAGGCCCATTCCAGAGTGTGTGAGAGTACACTAGAACTCCTTCTGGGAGACAGTTATTTGGGGAGAAGAGAAGAAGAAACAAGAAGGTCACCAGCAAAGACAAATGACAGTCAAGTTTGGAACAACAACCAAGAGGTGGAGAGAAAAAATAGGACCAGAAAAAATGCAAAGAGAATTGCTGGGAACACAATCTCGGCCCACAATCTCATCATCCCTACTATTCATAACTTAACCCCACCTCTTCCCTTTCACATTGCTTAGGCCCGCTTTACACTAGGAGTCAGGGCCAAGAAAAATCTTGGGGCCAACTTTGAGCATTTTTGGGTTGCAAATTGGCCCCAAGTTACTCATAAATGCTAAAACATTGACGTCAGGATATTAATAAATAAATGCTGGAACATTGGCCCCAAGGGTTGCAAATTGGCCTCTCAAATTTGATGGTATCCTTTTTTCAGCCTTGGGGCCAATTCAAGGCCATTAAAGTTCAGCATTTATTAGTAACTTGGGGCAGATTGATTTTTTTTTTTTTCTATTTCAGACTTGACTCCCAGTGTAAAGCCCTTGGGGCTGATTTCAACTTTTGCACCAATAGGCATGCTGGATTTGGGTTGAACATTGGCCCTGACTCCTAGTGTAAAGCGGGCATTAGTCATTTTCAATGCATTTGGCAGGGATGTGCACTTAATTAACTAATTATGTTTCTGTATGTTTTAAATGGGATGTGGTGGGGTTCATCCTAGATCTACGGCTCTGCCAGAACCAGATCTGTTTGCGGACCGTAGATATGATGCAGCGCAGATTGCGGCGCTAATGAAGCTAGTGAGGACGGCGATGTTTTTTTAGGTCCTTTGAGCTTTTTTGTCCCTGTCCTTGTTTCCAAGTTATGTCAAGTAAGGTAAATATGATTGCTGCACAGTAAACCCTCCTCGGTTGGAGTGAAGTCTCTCTTGCATTTCCATTTTTACTATAAGTCCCTTGGCATGTCTAGGCTTTTTGACTTTTTAGTCCCTATTTTGTGATTGGTCCATTGCCTTCATTGCTTTCCAATTTACACCATTAGATCTACTTTTCTTTCCAAAGGGAAAAAATAAAAATAAAAAATTCAAATGATTTTTCTTCTATAACCTCATTCAAAGTCTTAAAAAAAATAAAAATCTTTTGGTGGTGATAAACCTACAAGTGCTTGTGGCATTGTTTTTTGCCCACATGTCTTGTGTAAATGATGACCAAAATTTGAAAATTAAAGAAAAATCTATTTCATGAAAGTGTCTTGTGTAATGATCACTAGGCCTTGAAAAGAAAAGGCTATTTCATGAAAGTGGCTTGTGTAAATGATCATTAGACCTTGAAAACTAAAGGCAATTTTGTAATAAATGTATTGTGCAAGCGATCACCAAAACCTTTGAAAAACCACCTTGAAACAAAAAAACCATTTCAAGACAATTTCCACCTTTTTGAGAACAGAGAACTATTCACCATGTTCTTATACAGTGGAAGAAAAGTGAATGATGGTACTTGTTGGGTGCCAATGACATTAGTTAAATAGGATAAATATGTAGGATAGGTGTTGCTACTGCTTCACATAACGTGGGATGTTTGGATACATCATGTGAGCAAATTAGAAGAAGCACAACTCCTGAATTCACGGAGAGCAAACTTCTTCACTCTGGAATAGAGAATACAGAAAAAAGAGAAGCTAGGAATAAACAATGTCTTTTTTTTTTCCCACTCTCCCTTCTGGTTTTGAATTTGTCTTTTGAGTTATAACTTACTTGAAAGCACACGTCCTCCAATATACAAAGTTTTGAAGGCTAGCAAACTGTATGTAGTTGGCCAACCTCCTCAAGGAAGGATTGGGAAAGTGGGAGGTTGGTGTGGGGTGAGAGTTTCCTTGAGACCATGTGGTCGTTGGAAGTTTCAACAATTTCCCCATTTAATCATTTTCAAAATTAGAGGAAATTGTGATTCATTTGTACCTTATTACTTTTACAAGAGAAAAAAAGGATTACAATCCACCATCATGTAGTACTAGAGAGTGGTTAGGGTTTGGCCAATTCTGGCAATTGGCTTAGCCCGGACCCCCCTGTGCCCTTCAACTTCTTGAGTGGGACCATCTTAGAGCCTATACTTAACCAGAAAGTTTCAAATGTTTAGTCAGAGACCATGATTTCATATAATCACAACAATCTAGTTATGATGTTTGGAAGCAACTTAAATGAGCTTTGGGGTTATTACCATGGTGTGAACAGGGCTTTTTTCCCAAAATTCGTGATATAAAAAATGTGGCAAAATTAGTCAAATGTACTCTTTTAAAATAGAAATTCCTAAATTTTCCCAAATTTTTTGTGAAAAAAGAGAAAAAAAAAATTGTCTCCAAAAAAATCACTGGGTGTGAGTGCAGGTGCTGGTTCATGGGGGCCAAACCCAACAACCTAAAAAATGGCTCCAGGATGCTCATTGCCACCAATAAATCAAATGGCATGCATGTGATGAAATAACCCAGGAAAGAAAAAGACCCAAATGAAATAAGTTTAGGTTAAAGCCCAAGGGTCAGGGCGTGCGAGGCAAAGAGCTGAGTGCAAACCCCATTTTCAGTAATGCTCTTGCCCGTGGGTTTAATGTAGCATAAAAATCAATGCAACCTTCACAAGAGTCAGGGGTAACATTTTTTGCAAATAGAAATATTTCTGTTGCCATGATAACAGAACGCCTGCTCCTAAGGTGGAGGAATAATTGCACATTATGATGTTACACTACAAAAAATCCAAGAGGTTTATAACATGGTGGAAAAACAAAAAAAACACCTCAAATAGGGTCAAAATAGGGATGGACTATGGACCCACTGGGGAGAATGAGCAGCCAACATGGCAGCTGGTTATTGATGAGACAAGCTAAGTTTAGTTAATTACCCACAATTATATTTAATTTACATAAACTATGAACTATAAATAACCTAACAATTGAATATTTTGAGTAACTAAATAAATGGCTGGGCAGATTTTATTGGTGGATTTGTCAAAACAAGTCAATAGTGGTTTGTTTATTTATAGATAACCTAAAGGAAGTGGTTGAAAAAACATGTGAAAATATTTTATGGAGGGAAGTGAGGAGAATTCCTAGCAGCCAACTTGGCATTGGTGGTTGAGGCTTACTCGCGAGACAAGCTTAGTTTAGTAATTAGTAATTATCCACTTTTTAGAACTGTCTTAACAACTACAAACTACCTAAATATGCCAAAGTACACCAAAAAAAAACACAGCGGGTGAGCGATAACCACATGACGCATTACCCAATGGATTAAAGCCTGAACCCGCTGGTTCCCTTACGGGAACGAGCGTGCAACCGTCGGGTTGTAAGTTTCTCTGACGGATTGAGCAGTGAGCGTGCGCACGGACCGGCAGAAGGCTGGTCCCTATAAGTATACCATTCTTCGCCTGTTCTTGCATACCAGTCGCCGCCAACCCCTCTGCCTTCTGTTCTCTCCACTTCCTTCCTCCGCCCCGCCGGTTGCCGTTGCTCTTGTGGTCTCTCTCCTCTCGCAGCTGCTGCTGCTCGTACGCGAAAGCCGAACCGTCCGTCACCTTCTCGACACTCCAGTACTCTTCTTCTCTCACCTCACGTAAGCTTTCTCTCTTCTCTCTTCTCTTTCTGTTTCTCCAGTCTTTCTGGTTTTCTGTCTATCTTCCTGAGCAATTTCTCTCTGCAATTTGTAGCTTTGGTTTTCCTGTGCTCCCGGGCGTCTGTTAAGATCAGTTGCTAAGCTACCTTTCTTTGGAACATCGTTGTTGCAGTGAGTCGAGTTATCTTTGTCGAGTTTTGGAGCTGCAAAGCTTCTGTACTTGCTGTAATATGTCTCTCTAGCAAAATCTTATTCTACGTGTTGTCTTAGGCATGGTTCGTCGTGTCTTTTGTGTATGTTCTTTTCTTTACTCAGCTTGGTTCTTGTATCCGGAACTTGCAAAGCCCAAGATGCAAGGCCCAAGATCAGGAACTTGCATTTCTATATCTGTTTGTCATTGGAATGGGCGCCGCATTTTAGGCGCTTCATGAGGTTCTGGAGGAAACTAGTATTTCATCTTGCTTATTTAGAATTGCTCGCAGGCTTTTCGTTTTGTGAGAGGGATCGCCGGAATCTGACATTGTTGTTGTCGTTGTGTGTTGTGCAGCGTGAAGATGGCGGCCTCCTTCATATCACTCAGAATAGTCTTCGTTTTGGCCTTGGCTTCATGGGCTCATTACGCACACGCTCAGGGTACTTACACTGGCGACGCAACGTGGAGCAACGCGCATGCCACCTTCTATGGAGGAAGTGACGCTTCAGGAACTCAAGGTAGGTAAAGTTCTAGCAGGCTTTCCATAATTCGTGATCCCATGATAATTCCCCCGGGCTTTGAAGAATTGTTCGTTCCTGATCGAAAAATTTTCATTCTGAAATGTCGTGAAATATTGGTTGCGGTGAACTTGCAGGCGGTGCTTGCGGGTATGGGAATCTGTACAGCCAGGGCTATGGAACGAACACAGCAGCTCTGAGCACTGCGCTCTTTAACGACGGCCTCAGCTGCGGGGCATGCTTCGAGCTGCAATGCAATGAACCTCGGTGGTGTGTATCCGGCGCTACCGTGACTGTGACAGCAACCAACTTCTGTCCTCCCAATCTCGCCTTGCCTAATGACAACGGCGGATGGTGCAACATGCCTCTCCAGCACTTCGACATGGCCGTTCCCGCTTACGAACAGATTGGTATCTTTCAAGCAGGAATCGTCCCCGTTCTCTACCGCAGGTACATACATGCATGGATCCAAGCACGTCCCTCAGACATGTGTTTTTCTTGCACCTTGGAATGGGTTTTTCCGGCAATATATGTAGACCCTCTTAAGATCCCATTTACAGAGTGTTGTGATCTTGATCGCAGTTACACACTGTATGTTGTGATCACAGCAACCTAATGGGAATCCACTGTCATAGGGCACTGTATACTGTGTATGACATTGATCCCAGTTACACACAGTATGTTGTGATCACAGCAACCTAATGGGAATCCACTCCCATAGGGCCTTGTACACTGTGTGATTGTGACCACAGTTACACACAGTATGTTATGATCAGAGCAACCTAATGGGAATCCACTCTCATAGGGCCTTGTACATTGTGTGTGATTGTGACCGCAGTTACACACAGTATGTTGTGATTGCAGCAACCTAATGGGAATCCACTGTCATAAGGCCTTGTACACTGTGTGATTCTGACCGCAGTTACACACAATATGTTGTGATCACAGCAACCAAATGGGAATCCACTGTTATAGGGCCTTGTACATTGCGTGTGATCAGGATTGCGCAGCATGTTGTCATCATAGCAGCCTAAAGGGAAGCCACTGTCGTAGGACCTTGTAGACTATGTGATCCTGATTGCAGTTACACACAGCATGTTGTGATCACAGCAGACTATTGGGAAGCCGCTGTCATAGGGCCTTGTTTTTAGCTGTAGGGACAGTGCAGGGATTTCAATTCTCTGAAGTCTAGAATTGTGTGGTGGTAACATGACTAGTGTATGTGATTGAGGAACTGATCATGTTGTGTTACAATCGAGCTGCTGCAGGGTACCTTGTGTCAAGACCGGAGGTGTGCATTTCACTATCAATGGAAACCCCTACTTTCTTCTGGTACTGGTGACCAATGTGGGAGGTGCAGGGGATGTACAGTCTGTGTCATGCAAGGGGACAAACACTGACTGGTACCCAATGCAAAGAAACTGGGGCCAGAACTGGCAGTACAGTGGAAACAACATGGATGGTCAAGCATTGTCTTTCATGATCACCACCAGCGATGGCAGGACTCTTGTGTCACCTGATGCAGCTCCTGCAAACTGGCAATTTGGTCAAACTTTTGAAGGAGCCCAATACTAGCTAATCTAGCCAGCTGGGGCCAAGTGAAGCCAAGCCATTTCGATATAATTCTCACAGGTCGGCATGGAATCTGTCAAATTCCATAATTTTCTGATGGATTTTTCTCATGATCTTTCTTTCTGTCGGTGGATGTTGTACACTACTAGTGAAATTGAGCTGTGGTTGGATCAACTGATGAACGCACCCGCTCACATTTCTCTAGAGTATATCTGTTTTTTTTTTGTGGCCAGTGTTAGTTACTTCGTTCAGACTGGTTTCAACTTTCTTCCATGTCTGAAGAAGTGGCGACAACAACAGGATGTTAAGTGATGGATCTCTCTCTTAAGCTAGCTATCAAAACAATTGAGCTTAATTTGGGGTGGATCATTCATTTGGGTAACTTTGAAGGATGTGATGGTAGTGAAGCAAACTTGTCATCCGCCTTCATGGACTCTGGATCTATAGGGGGAAGGGAACTATAACTTTGGTGACTTCTTTACTATTGACTGGTTGCTGGGGTGGCTGAATCAACAGCCACCCGCTCCAGAGCTTTGTTTACATTTGTGTTCGAAAAGGGTTGTTCCAGTTGAACATTTGGAATGTCAGGGCATGGAAGTAGTGGTAACTTTGCTTCCTGTTCTTTACCAGGATTACAATAAAAATGTTTGAATGTTTGAAACTGCTTTTCTTTTGGATTTTGTTATTAACAACCAGATGTCCTGCCTTGAATTTTTGTGGTTTAGGGTTTGTTGATATTATATCTTTGCATCAAGTGTGTTGCAATATTGGTTAGGATAGAAAATGTGGGTATTCTTTAAAAATGGATCTGGACTCTGAATTGTCACCTATACCTCTGCACAAAATGCTTTGCAATCATTGGAAAAGAAAAACATGGATAATGCTTTAAAAATCTCAGGAATAGATAATTTTAAACTGAATATTGTGTACGATCCATATAGATAAAATGAAAATTATGTAACTAGTGTAGCAATAATCTAGACAAAATATCATACCTGACATTCTAGTAATATTTGTTTCACTATAATGCAATAATATGGATTCAGTAAAGCTGCATACAAATATGTTGTATCACACTAAATCTATAATAATTTAGTTGAATTGGAAAAATAGAATATGATCTTTCATAACTAGTTGATTGTACCTGTAGAAAGTAATGGCAGAAGAAAAATATGTGGGCAAATTTTCTACACATGAAAATTAAACTGCCAAAGAAATACATTCACAACAGAAAAATATTTCTTAGTACATTATTGAGGAAAGTTATAAGCAACTACCTTTCCTTTCATGGGCAGAACAAGTTATAAATTGGGACTAGAAGGGATAACGTATTCACAATTTGCAGCAAAATTTTCAAGCTACTTGGAGAGAAAAAAAAAAAAAATGGTTGATGGATAATTTCAAGTGTGTGACTATGTGGCATGCAACCCTAATTACCAAATTCCAGAATAGAGGAAATCCATAAAGAAAATCAACCAATTATTCATTGCTCCAAATAGAATCACAATTTAGCTAAGAATCTCAACAAAAGTTTAATTCAGGCTGAAAACTATTTAGGGTGACAATTATCACTCACTTCAAATTTAGCCACTCAACTATTGGAGCTTTATTTAAATTCAAATGGAGATCAAAGTGATTTCATTTTTTTAAAACTTCGATTGTTTGTATTGTGACTAGTTTTACAATGGTGTGGCTATTTCTTGCTCAAATTCAACTATCTGTGAGCAAATATTTCTATTAGTTAGGTTTTATACCAGCCTTGGCTATAAAATATTGCAGTACTATTCTCTGGAAAAAGTATTTAAAACATTTGCAATGGCTATAAATGCTTTTGGATTATGAAGCCATAACCTCTTGTTTGTATAATTAGCACATACTAACTAACTTTAATTATCAACGTACATTGTGGATCATTATTAGAGGACTGTATTAACGTTTTGGAAGATTTGGACAACTCTTGCCCTTGTTATGATGGTTACCATTAATGCCTGGTGACACAAACCAGGGGGAACACATAAACTACTGTCAAGAGGTTGTCAAGCTTCTAATTCATCCTCATTCACCAAGCATAACCTCTTGCCCTTCCTTTCTCAGGCATGCATAGTTATTCATTGAGAAAAGGGTTGCATGGTTTTCATCCACCAAGATGAGGGTTTCACTATCACTTTTGAACCTCTGAATGGTAGGTTATGTCTGGTAACCAACAACCTTCAGATGGTTATTGGTAGTCTTTGTTTTATACTTTTGAACAATGAACTAAGGTACTTTTTAGTTGAATTTTGAAAATGGAATTCACATTGGATGGGTACAATTCGCAAATTTTGTTTAGCCATTTTTGTGTCATGTGTCATTTTCTTTCCATGAATGGTTCAATAGTTAGGTTTGAGAGTTATTTCTCAATGTGTCAAAGTTGTGTTCCAATGAACATAAGAATAACTGGGTATGATGTTGAACATGACAACAACAATAATGATTAGGGTCTGCACATAAAGAAAGATCAAGCTATGGTTTGAAATAATTGAGGTTGGAAATTAGGGTTTTGGGTCCAAATATGAAATGAGGGTTCGAATGATAATTTCATTGAATTATACTTTGAATGTGTTTGTAGTGAAAGCACTGCATGATACCTATGTACGTCAATTACATGCACTATAATAGAATGATTCTATTGAACAAGAGTGATTGTGAAACTTTTCTTTATGAAGCTATCTTCTTGTTATACCATGTTCAAAGTTATGGATTTTTTTTTGTCAATAATTTTTGTTGTGTATTCTATCAAAGTGTTATTAAGTGATTATAAAAATTGATGCAATACAAAACATACATAAAATGTTAATGGATCTTTTGTTTTTTTACATCTATTGTTACAATTGAATGTGCTGTCATTTGAAGGTTACTATAGCCATGTATGCAAGAATATTGTTGCAATAGATATTTTTATTACCAAAACAAGGACTGAAGGATTAAAGGATTAAGGCTATGAACAAGTATACATGAAGGATTTGGATAGCTTGATGATTTCACCACAAACTTACAATATCAAAATACTTACAATATGAAATTTTAGTAAAATTCATGTGAAAATCATAAAAAATATGTCTATGCAAAATTCATGGACTTCAAAATCTAAAAACAACACAAAAAATTATATAATTTTTATACAAATAATGTGTCTTTTCTACTTGTGATGTTTTGATGTGAAATACATACAATTTGCACTTAAACTAAATTTGTGCAATTATCGTGATATAATTTTGAATATAACTATGCAATTTTTGTGTATTAAACATGAACATTCATGTATGTCATTCAAAAACAATGTTTCATCCATTTAGATATTTAAAATATTGATTATGTACACATATCATTCATATTAACCATAACACGGAATTTGTGTGATTTTTGTATGAACCTAGGAAAATTGGATTTCACACAAAATTTGTATAAACCTATGAAACCTAATAAGTTTATGATGTTTCTTGAAAAAAAAAATTCTAATTGAAAAAATAAAAATAAAAATAAAAACCCAATTTTAATTAATTCATAATTCATTAAGCTTTAAGTTCATTTCAACCATAAGATTTAAAGGTTAAATGATTAAATTTGATATGGGGAAACCAACAAAATGAAACTGATGCATCCTTCAAAACACCATGGCAATTAGAATCCGCAAAGGCCATTTATGTGACAACAATCATGGAGGATAAAATAATTGAACCAAATTCTAATAAAATAAATAAACATTTAGAATCTAGGAGTGGTGGTATTTTCAAAATGCAACACATTAGGTGTACAAAAAGACACAGATGGGCATGCCAATGTAAATTAAAGTTCAAACCAATATTGTGCAATATATAGACATTTATCATAAAATAATTTTCAATAATACAAGAATGTAATTTGCTTGTTTTTTTCAATTTTTTCATATTAAGATCTCCCAAAGCATGTGCCCCAACTATGTTTTTGGTGTAATTAGTGTTTTTTTTCTAGCAAAAAATCACCAAATTTTTGCCTTAAAAAAACCTTGGCTACAATTACAAAGGGAAAAAAACGGTTTCTAATTAGAATTGCCTATAAACATAAAGGGCTAGATTTCAACAGACCATCAACCTAGATTTGTCCTTTAAAACTTTAAATCCTTTTAGGGTGTCATCAAATTGCAAGAAGGGATGTGGTTGATGTCGAATGAATACACAATACAATGGTTCAATAATGGCAAAAAATATTCCCTACAAGTCCATATAAGATTTTTTTAAATGATTCAAATGGATATGGTTGTTATTTTAAAAATTATTATTATTCTAATCTTTGAATAATACATGTTCAATCATTTACTACCCTTCCCAAATCTATGTGAAAACTTGTATTTAATGTAATTAATGTCATTTTTTGATTTGGAAGTCTTAAAAGGAGAACCCACGAAGTCTAAAGGAATAATGCCCCCCATCTAGAACTTTCAAAAAATATGTTTTTGGGGTGTAATCATAGTCAAATGATCCAAAAAGCACATTGGGCAACCGGGGAAAAAAAACATTTGTTATAAATATTTATATGCTACCACTTTAATGGCATGTTAAGCATAGGAAATTGTGCTAAAAGAATAATATGAATGTCTAGGAATTCAAATGAAAAATTCATTTAGTTTATTTTTGGGTTTCAATTTAATAAAAGGATTTTTGAACTTGAAAAACAGTTACATAAAAACAATAAATTTTACAAAGGACTATGCCAATGATTTTCTTAATAAATATTTATTGATAATAAAAAAATTTACATGATAATAAAATATTACCCACACTCAAAAATCACTCATAATTTAAAATTTATGGAATTTGTTTTTTTCTAAAATTCAATGTATGATTTTATAATTAAAAAAATTCAAGAGTCCTTTACAACATGCAAATGGTGTGTAATACACATCACATACAAAACAAAGTTATAACTTATGATAAAAAAAACTAAAACCCAAAGACTTTAACATACATTGGAAACAATTGAAATTATGATAATTTTTAAAAATGAAATGCAGAATGTAATGAAAGTTTTACACAAAATCATAGTTATTTGAGAAAAACTAACATAAAAAATGTGATGTATTAAAGAAACTATAAGTATTTTTAATAACAAGTTACAAAATATTTCATTTAAAAATTCCTTTATATGCAAAAGTCATGAAGACTAAAAAAAGGGCCACAATCCTTTTGCAATGTAATCATGTTGGTTCATTTGATTATGATCACAATCTTTGGGACAAAGAAAATGAAAATAAAATAAAATTGAAACTCATATGGATTTATGAATATATGGTCAAATTTTAACCATTCAAAAGTCCCTAACTATTGAATGGTTAAGGTTCTCAAAGAAAATAATTTTTCATATGAGTTTATTATCTTATATTACATTATATATTGAATTTCAATAACAAATTTGAAATGTGATTCAATATTTTAAAAATTATTTTATGATGTTTTAGTTAGAAGATTGGTCCATATTTTCGATTTCAAAAGTTCATTATTATTAACAAATGAATTTTTTATTGATAAATAACCACTTAGTTCTTTTCATAATGATTTATAATGAAGTTATTAGTCTAGATCCAAATCTCAATTATTAGATCTAAAGATATACTAATCACCATATGCATTTGAATAAAGGGCACCTAGGGAAAAAACACCATTTTGTCAAAAAAATGAACCACCATAACTTGCATTTACCCTGTTGCCAAATAGTGACATGTTGACAATCAACATAACCAATATGTTCCAAATCCTAAATTGTTGTCACCAAAGTTTTGTGTAACATTTGCATTCATTCACTAGAGCTTTTGTTTTCTTTTGTTTCCTTTTTTTGCTAGTTAATGATTATTGTGATACACCATTGCTAGTTGATTTTATCTTGTGACACACCATCAACATAGTTGTAGAGGGCCATTTATAGTCGCAAACATTTTGTTTTCAATGTTATTTGAAGGTGTGCATTGTGCATTGGGTGTGCTTCAACACTAAGCATTAGATCTTTGTGTTTGGGAATTTGTGCTTCAACAATGGGCATTTGATCTTTGTGCTCGTGAGTCAAGAAACAATGTTCGCATTCAAGTTCTAATTAATGAACCTTTTATAAGCAAAAGGGAAGTACTTACTTCCTTTACTTTAATAGCTTGCAATGTAATTTTTTGAAAGATTTATGTGTGCAACTATTCTAGTTATTATTAATTAAGGATTGTACAAATGTTGTAGGAATTTGTCAAACAATGGGTTTGATTGTTTTTAATCAATTAAAGCTTAATAATTTTTCTAGAGGTTGTGTGGACAAAATCCTAAAGGCATCCATAACACCATATGTTTGATTTTGGATCAGCTCATTAAAGGTTCATGAGATTTACAATTGCTTAAGCACGTTGCAAGACAACCACCATAGGGGAGTTAAAGGAGGATTCATTCAAGGGGTATTTCTATTCAAGGGTTTAGGGTTACAACTGCACTTTTGGGAACAAGAGGGATTTAGAACATCTTTCAAACAAAAACCCAAGAAACTTACAAGAAGAAAAAAATGTTAAGTTGGGTATAAATTGGAGTTTCATGTTTGTTTTATTTTTAGTAGTCCATTTACAATTTCAGTTTGCTATCCCATAGGTTATAAGGTTCCCATTGGAGATTTAAAGTTTCATATCTATGCATTTATAAGTTGAGCCTATCATTCCAAAGTTTGGAAGGTTTCCAACATTATTTTAAGGTCTGTAAATTCAAGTATCATATCTATCTTGTTTCCAAAAATGCATTTCGAACTTGATTTTGCTATTCCAAAATTGTCATTTCCATTCTAGATTTAGGGTTTGTAAATTAGAGTTTTTTGTCTATCTTATTTCCAGTAGTCCATTTACAACTTTAGTATACCATCCCATAATTTGCAAGCTTCCCATTGGAGATTCGAGGTTTTCAATCTTGGAGTTTCATATATGTCTTGTTGTAGTTATATATTTGCAATTTGAGCATGTCATTCCAAAGTCTAAAAGGTTTCCAACACTGTTTTAAGGTTTATAAATTAAGGTGTCATATTTGATTGTTTCTAACATCACAATTCTAATTTGAGTTTGTCATTCCAGAGTTGTTAGATTTCCATTATAGGTTTAGGGTTTGCAAATTGGAGTTTTCATATTTATCTTATTCGCTACAATCTATATGTCACTTGAATTTTTCATTCCATAGTTTACAAGGCTCTCAAATGGGGAGCTTTGATATTTAAGGGTTACAATTTGGTGTTTATAGATCTATCTTGTTTTCGAGAGTATCATCTTATTTCCATTCCAAGTTTAGGGTTTGCAAATTTGAGTTTCCATATGAATTTTGTTTCCAACATCTGTCTACCACTTGATTGTTTCATTCTAGAATTTATGAATTTTTATATCTATCTTGTTTTTAAAAATCTATCTACCATTTGAATCTAACAATCTAGAGTGTGTTAAATTTTTGCTTGAAGTTTAGGGTTTGCAAATTGGATTTTCCCATTTATTTTGTTTCCAACAATATATTTGCCACTTGAAAATGTAATTCCAAAGTTTGTTGAGTTTCCACAATGCCTTTAGAACTTCCATAATCCTATAAATTCAAGTAGTTTTTTAATTGGAACCTTGTTCTAGGTGGGCCTTTTTAAATTTTTTTTATCTTAATGGTGTTTCTTTTTCTCATGGTCTTCAAGGGTCATCCCCTCTTCTATTTTCACCATGCAATTATGATCCTTCAAATGTATATTATGATGATGATGTTATATCTTTGGATGAATTTGACCCTCATCTTGAAATAGATCTACCCATTGTCCCATTTAAATTTATAATCCATAAAAAAAACTATGATGCATCTAGAAAATTTCAAGATTATTGGGTTATAAAACTACCATAGGTAGAGTTTTGTTTAGGTTCATATGGCAACTTGCACATTGTCCAGTGTAAGATTGTAGTGAGGTGGAAGGGAAGGATAACTTGTATTTGTTGCTAAGTGGGATTCATTATGTAAGCACATAGGTCGAAGGAAAGTTGATAGGAACATTGGAACTAATGTGAAGGGGGATTGGTATCATTTTAAAGATTGCAAGCATGTTAAAAACCATAAATTGTTTGCTTTTTGTAGCCATGGAAGTGTTGTTACCCAACTTGCAAATGGAATGGTAAGAAAGAATTGAAAAAAGGTTGTCCAATTTGCCATAGTCCTATATTTGTTGTAGCAAAGTTGTCCCATGCAAAAATATGAAGCAATTAGGCAATTATATGAATTCTTGGTAATGCTAAAAAATAGCAAAAAACATTTAGGGAATGAGAACTCTGGTTGGACAATGGAAAAATTCATGCATCAAAATGTGATGGAGGCAACTAGGGCAACAACGAGGGCTATTTGATATGTTATTTTGAGTTGTGATGAAATGTTTATAGTTGATAACCAATCTTGGTTATCCATTCATTGTTATGTGGTGCTAATTATGTAAGGATTTTAATTATCATCTCTTTGGATAGAGTGTTTGAAGGTTCAAGTAATGGTAAATTAACCAAGGTCATTATGGAGGTGTTAACAATTGGTGGGGGGTTGCCAAGAAATCAAATTGCCCAAAAGTTCATTTGCTTTGGGGCAGATGGTGTTAATGTCTTTTAGAACACAAAACATGGTGTTACAAAACAAATTCATAGACACCTATGCCCTTCATTCTATTGGGGTCCATTGTATGGCCCATTGCACTAATTTGGTTATCCAAACATCGTGGAAATTGCTTTTAGTGGTGTGGATTGAAAGTTTGTTACAATATTTGTACATTTATTTTGCCCACTTTCCTAAAAAACATTTGGAGATTAAAATTTTGAAACTCATGGCAACAAAGGAGAACAAAATTTTCCAAATTGTGAAAACAAGGTGAATTTTGATGTTAAGCCTTGCTAAGAAAGTTATGATGAAATATAAAATTCTATTTGTGAAGATGGCCTTGAACAACCCTACAAATGTGTAAGTTATGTTGAATTATGAACATATTTGTGACCTCCATATTTTGCTTGGACTTACTTGCACTTGTCCTTATTGGAATTAATGCATGTTCTAATTAAATTTGCACAATCCATAGATGTGTTTATGTGTGATTTGGTGGCAACCTAATATGTTTGTCAAGGTCATGTTTATAGCATGTATTATGATCAAACTTCCAAGTTCACTTCGAATAGCTTTTGGGCTTGGAGTTGGAGCATGAAAATATCCACGTGTTGGATAATTGATGTGAAATATGGAATTCCAAATTTGGCTTTTGAATTGAATGGTTAACACTTTTGGGTAATTCATCAGGACTTGGAGACCATGATGCCTTCTATGGTAACAAAGGATGTCTTTGTTATTGTTGAATCATTGGCGAAGAACCAATGCAAGGGTAAACCTTGCAACTTTTTAACTTTTAACCTTTTTCCCCCAATTTTTTTCCCAATTTTTTTCCCAATTTTTTTTTTTTTTTTTTCACCTTCATGTAGGCAATGTCCATGGTTCAATTTGTTTTAATAGGGGGTAAGCTTTGGTTTGAAAACTTGAAACTAGGTTTCCAACCCATGGTGTCATGGATGCTTTTAAGATTGTGTGTCCCCAATAGTAGATGGATTTGAAATGTGATGCAAAATTTGTCAAACACCTTCAATTATTATATTAACTTTCGGCTTGGGCAAAACCCACAAGGTGGATGACCAAAATATGATGGTGGGTGAATTACTCAATTTTAATGACCTTGATTGCCATTAAGGCATGTTCAAACTCACAATGAAATCAAATGCAACAGTGTGTGTGGCACCTCCTTTTGACTTGAATCTTTTAACAAAAATGTGGCGCCTTGTGACAACATTTCAATTTTTTTTTTTAATTTCCCAGATTATGTGAAATTGGCTAAATTGGCTAATTTGGCCATGGTGCAGATAGTTAACAATGTGGAAGATGAAAAATGTTTTTCTATTTTGGCTTTTATGAAGTCAAAGCTTAGGAATAAGTTCATTATCCACCTACCACTTGTGCGCATGTTTACACAATGTACTTTGCAAAATTTCCCATATGCAAGTGTATTAAACAATGGCAAGGAACTTGTCATCAATATTGTTATGATGGTTAAATGATGCACCCCCAAACTCCTTGATGAATTCAACTTCGAGTCCAAAGGTGAAAACAATGAAAGGAAAAAGAATTGGAACGTGTTCCTTGGTTCACAACACTTTGGGGGTAGAAGGGTGTGCTGGAGCTTTGAAGTGGGACTAGGACGAATGATAAGTGGGTCAATTATTCACACAAATTTGCACAAACCAAATAACAAGTTGGTTAGTGTGTAGTTGGAGCACTTTTTGTGCGTAGACGAGCCATGGGTAAACACGAACTCACAAGAGTCACCATGGCCTGGACTTGAAGGAAGCCACCACCTTCCCCCTTATGGTATTTTCTATGCTTGGCCACAAGGCCAACATCCAAATGTCATTTTGTCTCGGGATTCCCAAGTTGGAGTCTCGAAATTCTCGAAATTAAGACTTCCACAACTTTGGGGGCCCATAATTTTGTGTGCATACCTCTGATTGGGGTGAGGTTTGAAGCAAAGTTGTAGCCCTTGTCAAGATCTTTCCAAGGGTATGTGACATGCCACCCGCACACAAGGAAATCAGGGAAATTCTCAACTTTTTGTGAATGGGAATCAAATTGGCAATTTGATTTTCGTTCAGTCTTTTGGCCATAATTTATGTTTTGAATATCCACCTAGGTCATGCAAGCCCATTTTAGACATTTAAGTTCCAAGAGCTTTTCAATGATATAAAAAACTTCTCAATCGAATGAGTTTTGACCTTTATAATTGCCCTCTAAATGTTCAAAAGTCCATTGGGACTCCAACTCCCAAAGTGAGAGCTCACTTGGGAATGTGGGGGTTCATTCCTTCACACTTTCCTACACTCTTTGGAGCATGAAATGTGACTCGTAAGCTTTGCAAACCCTCGCTTTGGTCGCAAGCCCAAAGTTAAGGTTACGACATTAAACAATTGCCTTTTAAATTTGCTAGGCTAATTTTTACAAAGGTAGATATATATTGCTACAAAATTGAATGGTTGTTTTATGAGCCACATAATTTTTTTTCATGGTGTTGACATTTTCTACCCTCTTCTCATAGTGCAATGCCACAGGTTTATCTTTCTACTTGTTGTAATTAAGTACTAACTTGTGAGTTTGTAGGTCATTTGTGTTGGAATGGCCAATTCCAAGGGTTCAATTCCCCCACAAATGCTTGTGTTTGCTAGAACTTAATATGTTGTGCTTTGCAAAAAAGGTATTTGCACTTTACAATGTGTGTGCAATATACACTTCACAATGTTTAATCACATGCCTTCAATTCCACTATTTGGGGTAAGTAGCCACTAGATTTAGACGAAAACTTTCACTCATTGCCCAAAACATTCTAAATATAATAACAAAGTAGCCAAAAAACTCTAACTTGCTTTGAAACATAGCCAGATTTTTTCTTCTTTAAATATGGAAGAAGGGCCAGAAATTTCACCATTACAATAAAATAGCAGCCACTTAGAGATAAATAATTTGGGAGTGGGGCCAAAAACAATTCACAACAAATCTAAATGTTATCCAGTTGAGCACCACATGCAGTGCAGATGTGGCCCCACAGGCTACTTTGCAAAAAAGAAAAAAAACACTGGAACCAATTGAAAACCCTGAATGTGTAGTGGGGTGCACCAAAGCGATTTTGTAATGCTTAGACCTACAACGTAGGAGTTATTGAATTGAGTATCTTCGTTACTCAAAATTCAATAAATCATTTTATTTGTTTGCCAATGATGAGATCTCCAATACCACACGTCAGCAGCTGGGAAGCCCTTGCTGAATGTAAAGGTGTAGCAAGGTGATCTTGCAATGTTTTGACCTGAAATGTAGGAGTTATTGATTTATGAGTACTTTTGTCACTGAAAATTCATTAAAAATAAAAATAAAAGCATTTGTGAAATTGTGGGTGCATTCTTGATAGCATTGGAAAGCCCTTGATGAGTGTGAGTGCATTGCGCTGGTTTCATGACTTTCAAACCCATAATGCAAGTGTCCTTTGATTTGGGATAATTTGTGTCATTGGAAATTCAAATAAAAATCAAAAATGAAATTTTCAGGGAAATTGGATGCCAAATAACCATACATACTTTGTAATAGTACATCACGATGTGTGCTCACAGGCCAGGGCACACTACATCTTGTACAAATTTACCGTGTTTAAGCAAATAGGCTTCAGGGTACAAGAACTTCATAATGACAAGGGAAGTGAACATAGTGTAGAGCATCTAGACTACTATATCCCGCATGCCTCAACAAAATCTAGTTGCTAAGTGTAAGAATCAGACATTGTTTGAAAATGCTTAGTTTCAACACGAAAGACTTACCAACATGGCTTGGCAGTAGATCTCATTTTCCCCAGATATAGAGGACAACAGCCTTGTAGTCATAGCATGGGACTATTTTTGGGTTTTGTTGACACCTTGAGTCAAACCACACAACACTTCCAAAGCAAACCATGTTTAGCACAATGTGAAACTTAATTGTGAATAAGATTTGCCATGTTGCTGTCTCTCCACACAATACCCTGTCCATACCAGAAGCAACTGAAATTGAGGCATTCTCCTGCATTGGAGCTCCACCTAAACAGCTCCCCAAGTCTACCTTGTTAGCTATGGGTGAACAAATGCCAACAGCTCAGCAGCCATGGTGAAACAACAAATCCAGCATCAAAATTACATCAAATCCCAGTTTCCCCCCAGACCTCTCTTTCAACATCTGCTGCACAGTAAATTCAATACTGGTTTCTGGCTGCTCATTCTCAAGCTGCAAGAAATACTCCAGCGGCTCACAGTTCCTTTGAATCTTCTCCTCCAATCTTTGTACATACAGATCAAATGGGCTGTCCAAATCTGTTATAATAAATTGTTCAAATCAGCAGGTGAAATCTCTTACCCTGCAGCACTGAATGCATTATAAAGTTGGCCTCTGCACCAGTTGCAATTCTACTCTAGTGCCATGTAGAGATTTCAAGCTTTGTTCAGCAAGGATGGATTTGGTCATGAAAACTGAGAGCCCTCATATGTTTGTCCAAAGGACCAGTAGGCAGGTGCCACATTCATGGATGTGAGAGTTTGGCCATCACCAGTGGTGACCATGAAGGACAAGCTCTGAGCATCCAAGTTCACATTGTTCTGCCAGTTCTGACCCCAGTTCCTTATCATGGCTTGCCATCCTGTGTTGGAGCCCTTGATGGACACAGCTTGCACATCTCCAGCTCCTCCTACATTTGTGATGAGCACTAAGTTGAAGTAGGAATGTCCATTGATGGTGAAGTGAATGCCCCCAGACTTGATGCATGAAACCCTGTAACAAAAAAATCATTAGTAGATGTTAATGCTTGTGGCAGAACAAGCCCCTGGAGATCTTTGAGAAGTTCTTGATTCAATATTTCAGAGGACTCAGCTGCAACCGAGTGGAAAGCATTCTAGTCGTAAGGAGCTTCGAGAAAGTGTAGTGCGGTTTGCAATTTGGCATTACCACATAGGAAGGACATCTTTCCATTAGGCTGCTGAGATCACAGATTCTTGGATCACAGCAACTTTTCCATTATACTTTTCTAGCCAGCTGTGCTAACAGTCATCTCACAATTCTACCAGTCAAGCATTGACCGACTGCAGGAGTTGTGTGAGAACTGGGAGTCAAACTGTGACTGATCATAAAATGACATTTATCCTTTTTCGCATGCGAGAACATGAGTTCCCAGAGTTGCTAACATCTACACATTTTCAACACATTTGCAGCTCTCGAATGGAAAGCAACTGTCCCTGTAGCAAGAAATAAGGCCCTATTGCAGTGGCTTTCCATTAAGCTACTCATGTGATCACAGCACATTGTGTCCCTGTAGCAAGATATAGGGCCCTATGTCAGTGGCCTTCAATTAGGCTACTACTATGATCACAGCATCCTAATGGAAAGAGACCCTAATATGGTGGCATCCTTACATCCAGTTTATACAACAAAATAATATGGAGATGAAGGGAGAGAGATCACTGCCTTTGGTAAGTCACAGGCACGATCCCAGCCTGGAACACCGCAATTTGTTGGTATGCGGGCATGGCCATGTCGAAGTGCTGGAGCGGCAAGTTGCACCACCCGCCATTGTCGTTTGGGAGACTAGGATTGGGGGGACAGAAATTGGTTGCTGTCACCGTTATGGACTTGCCCGGCAAGCACCATTCACTACCCGCACACGCTACCTCGTAGCAGGCGCCGCACGACAGCCCTTGATTGAAGAGGGCCAAGCTCAGGGCCACCGTGTTGGTCCCGTACCCAGAAGTGTACAGGTCCCCGTACCCACAAGCACCTCCTGTTGCAAACCCAGGTGATCATTCCAGCTCCCTGGTTAGAAATCCGCGCATTCAGCGGGGCGGATAAAACCCCACAAAAAATACAAAAGCTTCCGAATCATCCTTTCTTCCTCTGCAATTAACGGTACTGAATGTCCCCAGAGCTCTTCAGAACTCGAGTAATTCCTGGTCTGAATCGCCTTTTCTACGAAACCATAATTGCATTCTCAAGAGAATATGGCCTCTTCTATGCTCAAGCACGGCCGCTATTAAACGGCATTGGAAGAAACATGTAGTAGCAGCGGGGATGATTTGAGCCTGACCCTGGGTGCCTGAGGCGTCGCCGCCTCCGTAGAAAGTTGCATGTGCGGTGTTCCATCCATGCACCTGCTGCACTGTCAGTAGCATAGCGACCTGCATGACCAGAGTGCCCATCGCGTATCCGACCATTGTCTGCAACACGATATAATCTGTGTCAGAGAACACATTCTCAGCTTGTCGGAACGGACAAGGGACTGCAAAAAGAAGTAGAAAACTCGACGTTGAAGTAACTTACAAAGCTGATGAAACGACTTTATCCGAGTTGCAGCTACCAAGTCGAAAGCACTACCAAAATGTTGAAACAGAGCTGGTGTAACATCGACGATAAACTGCAAAAAAGCTGATCAGCTACAGCTCAATCCCAAGACTCTGAGAAGATCAAGACCGACTAAAGGCAGATATGGAGGCAATGATCTAATTAAGACGCATATGTTTGCATCCCACTGCTTGCAAATGCGACCGCTTCACGGAAAAGCTTACTGAACTGACACGAGAGAAGGCTCCTGCGAACGCAGAGGCGTAGTAGAACTGGAAGCAGGTTATCGTGAGAGTGAGGGTAGGACGGAACGGCTTGTTCTGCGGCAGCAATAGTCGCGGTAGGACGGGACGGAATCCTTGGTACCGGGCTTAGGCCAGAGTGAATTAGCACCCACCAATGCACCAGTTGGCCGTTCTGTCCACTGGATGGGTTGCGTTTTTTCATTGGGCGCCGGATGGGGTTCATGACAGTCCATTTCTTTTTGCTGCTGACC
>Ga0116227_10005524_pt1 | contig 26544 bp, 22 predicted proteins | sample S1TSphgellanicum_FD_89693 | JGI IMG/M metagenome (GOLD analysis project Ga0116227, IMG submission 89693) | Host-associated microbial communities from peat moss isolated from Minnesota, USA - S1T2_Fb - Sphagnum magellanicum MG | ecosystem: Host-associated > Plants > Peat moss > Unclassified...
TTGGAACGTTACCCTCATCTTTTTGGCAGTGATGACCGCCTTCATGCTTGTATCACTGAGCTCGGCGTGCCTCTCACAAGAGAGCATGGCTTTCATCAGGTCGGTTGCTCCTTCCTTTTGGCTCCTAAATAGGAACAACATAACTTGGTCCTATTCACCCAGGAATAATTAGAAGTCCTCCTCAAAATGAATAGGCCTGACTTTAGTGAGTTGGTTGCGGCCCTCAAAGGAGGAGCATCATTGCTTGTTCCAGAGTAAGGCAATTTGTGGTGTTTTTATTGCCCCTTCCAAATTCACAAAGATTGGTGTCCTCTTGAAATCTTTGACAACAAAAACATGTATAAAAATTCATGATTGGTTATCTATACTAGTCACTTCATTGCAACTTACATTAATGAATTTTATTGTTTGGATGGCCATTTTTGTGGTTGCCAAGACCACATTATTCATGCATCCTACCATGCCCCAACCACTAGTGTATGTCCAATGGTTTTTAAGATTGTTTTCCACCTTTCAAAATGATAATAACCCATGCATGTTCTCAAAGTTAGAGATGGGTCCACACAATTCCAAAAGATGAAAAAGGGTTGAATTACAATTTTCTTTTTTCTTTTTAACCTTAAGGTAAGACTTCCCAACAACCTTGCTAGGACAAACTATGTTACAAATTTGCATTCCACTATATTTAGGGACAAATAATTTCTCCCTATGTTCAATTATGGAATAAACTTTGCATTAAACCATGTGCATTTTGACATTTGGTTTACCAACTTGTTCAACCCAAGGAAATTTTGTAACACATGTATCTTATAAGCTTTCATTTAACTCCCATTTAACTTTTTACATTTTCTTTGTGTTGACAAATGTTTTCTCACTTTTCTTTCTCATCTACAATTAGGTCAACAAGGTCAATTTTAAAATTTTCAAAATTGGTCATTAAAGAAATCCCATCAACAATTGCTTTAACATTAACATTAGCAACATGTGTTTTGCTTTTGTAGGAACTAAAAGACAGGAGGAAAATCAATTTAGAAATGCAAAAGCAAAATTTACAAAAAGTGGGATAAAACCACTAAAAAATAATCTATACTTAAAGTTTGATGGCAATTTGAAGGATGCCATGTCTTGAAATCTTGTTTTGCAATTCAATGGCCACCTACAAATCCCAAGACAATTCTCTAACCCCATTCATTACAAATGTCGCAACCCCACTTTGAGGGAGTTGTGAGGTTGCCACTCACACTCCCGAAAATGGGACTTGGGAGTCTTTCGAGACTCTTGAAAATTCAGAGCGCGATTGCAAGGGTCAAAACACCTCGCATTAAGACGTTCTTTATGTCGTTGAAAAGGTCTTCAAGTGTAGATGTCCAAAATGGCCTCGCATGAGCCATTTGGACATCTGAAGCACAAGTTATGGCCAAAAGAAGGGCCGGGAGTCAAACTGGCAGTTTGACTCCCGACCACTAAAAGTCGAGAATCGACCCGATTCCGATACATGCAAGTGGAGTGTGACACACCGTTGGAAAGCTCTCGAGGAGAGCTACAACTTTGGTTTAGACCTCGTCTTGATCTGAGTTTGAAGCGAGGAGTTATGAGCGTCAAAAGTACCAAGAGTCCAAACCGGGATAGTTTCAGGACTCCATTTTGGGAGTCCCGAGAAAAAGAGCCATTTGGATGTAGGTGTGGTGGAGAGTTATAGAGAATACTATATGGGGGAAAGTGGTGGCTTCCCCCGAGTCTGGGTTGTGGTGAGTCAAGTGAGTCCAAGTTGCCCGTGGCTTGTCCCAACACCAAAAAGGTGCAGAATGAGTTCTAACCAACTTGTTGGTTGGATTTGGATGCAGGACCGATAACTAAGTAAGCTTATCCCTTTTCCTAGTCTAATCCTGAAGCTTTCAACACGCCCCTTCTACCCCCTTTTAGTGCTGGAAGCTGGGAACAGCTCCAAGGCCCAAACTACTTCCGCAATTTGACATAGTTAGACCCTTTTGGGTCTAACAAGGGACTTGGGAGTGCGTCACAATCAACCCATGATGTTTTCAACTTGTTACAAAGACAATTACCAAAGTGTTTAGAACATAAGCTAGATGGTGTTTTACTCATAACTCATAGAAACAAGTATGATAATACATAATGAAAATGAAGCACAATAAGGTGGCAAGCTTGCTTGATGACATAATCATAATTAGTGAACGCCTCCTATGAGAGGAAACCTAGCCAAGACATGTACATCTCCATAGTTACCCTAGTTAACAACATGTACATTTCAATAGTTGTTGGTTGTGACGATAATTCTTGAACATTGGTGGATTGTCAAGTGAAATACAAAGCGCTTTCAATAGTTTTTAGCAAAATCATTGCCATAAACCCTTTATGGGTGTCGTTTCTTATGGTTTAAGATCGCACAAAAAAAAACAATGGCACCACATGTTCATGAAAATAATTAATCTCACTCCGAATGCATATATGTTCAATGAAATGAACATAATTAATTTCATTCCAAGTGCATATTCTCAATGCAAGAATTAATTTCATTCTAAATGCACATGTTCAATGAAATCATTAACTTCAATCCAAATGCATATGTTCATGGATTAATTAATCTCATTTTGAAATGCATATGTTAATGAATTACTTAATCTTATTTCAATTGGAGATTAGTTTTGCATAGGAACAAAAAGTCCCAAGGGATTCTTGTAACCAAAAGAAAGGGGTATGAAGAATGTCACTTTATCACAAATCCAAACTCTGTACTTGCGATTTCTACAACTTATATTTTGCCATTTAGGCACGATTACAATACATTGGTGCTACTATATTAACAAAACATAAATCTTTTTGCCCATATGAGACTCTAGGTAGCTCATACTTGTCAATCCCTTCTGGATCGCTATGTCAATATTCGTCTAACTATTACCAAGAACAGTTCCACATTTTGTGAAGTTATGGATTAATGGGATCTGGCTTGAGGTCAGAGCCTTCTATGTTCATTTGGTCCGTTATGAGTTGCTAATCCGTCCTTTTACGCTATGATATAATGCAGGAATATATATACAACAATTGTGAAGATTATTGAAAACATGCTTAGAGATGTGTTTACATTCATAGTTTGAAGCGGCAATCGAGCAAAGATAGCATCCAACTTATTTTTATGTTTTGGAAGTTCTTTGTCAAACATGATGTTCTAGTAATTGTCATCAAAATCCATGACGGATCCACTGAAATTTAATAATGGCAAACGCATATTCTCTTGGTTGGAAAAAGGGTTAAAAGGCACCATTTTTTTCATGTTATTTTCTTGAGACATAGAAGTTGAAGCATGAGACACATCCACAAAGCTAAAGCTGGGACAAACACTATTAGAAGAAACACCATAAAAAAGAATAGTTTTAGAACTCATAACATTGGTGTCTTGAGCATGGATAGAAGCCCCCATAATAGTAGCAAGAGCAATTATTCCAAAATCGTCAAATCCATTGAGGTCATCCTACAATAGAAACAAAATAAAAATTAAAAATAAAATAGTAAATAGAAAATCACCAAACCTTAAAAAAATTTAAATGATGAAAATATGAAATTAAAAGAAAAAACCTAAACCAATAGGTACCTTTTGTTGATTTTCAAAATTAGACTAATTCAAGGTCTATTGATAAAAAATTAAAACTTTCAACATTTGCAAAAAGATTTACTAACATGTCAAAAGAAAAACATAATCAATTTTTAAAAAAAATCATAAACATAATTGTTTTAAAAAACTTACCTTTGTTTTTTTGTATGTAACCACCTTTTCAACAAATGCCTTCTCATAATGCAACAACCAACCACATATCAATTCACCATTAACAATTTGTTGCATATGCAATCTCACAAGTGTTTGTCAATCTGGTTGTACTTGCAACCACAAAAGAACACACAACCAATCAAAACAAAAATAAGTAGAAGGTCAAAATTAAAGAAAAACACATAACTACAAAAAAACCATTACACTTACTTGCCATGTGAGATAGAATTTTGATGACTTGTGACTTCCATCTTGTATTCCCAAGGCACAAATGTTTTTTCCATTCGAATAATTCCAATATCATGCCTAGTCTTATTGGATAAGACTTTATCTTTCAAATTTGGAGAGTTAGAAGTGAGAGTGTTCACAATTAACTTTAATGGGTTCTAACCAATAGGGGTAATAATAACCATATTTCATTAAAAAATCGCCATTTAAATTTAGCCCATGAAAACAATGGATGCAATCCTAGTTTATCATCAAGCTAAACAAGGTGTCAAACAATTTCCTTGTACGTTTCCATGACATTAACCATTGGGCAATCAATAGTAGGGCAATGTCAATCTTTATAAAATTTAATAACATTTATTATCTAGTTTTTTGACATGCTTTGACAGAACCGTTAAACAACACAAATAGGTAAATTGAATAAGGAAAATTCATCAAAATCCACATTGTGCAATTCAAAACACCCTTGATAAAAAATTTCTCATGCAAAAACATCGAAATCTGATATTCAAACTAGTTGGAGATGTAGGTTGACACATTGGTTGTGTTAACTTCTTTTACTCCTTTTCAATGGATAGAACATTGAACTTCTTGATTGATTTGCCAAAACTAGCTATGGAAATTTGAAGTGTTGCTTTATCTGCAACAACTTTGACATGGTGGTACCTTGCATCTATAAATATATTAAATGGAAATGTAGGTGCTTTATCTGATTCCACCACTTGTTGTTTTGTAAACCTACTAATGCCACGAATCAATGACTGGATGTTGCAATTAAGAAAAAAATAAAAAAACGCAAGGAAAAAAACACATTAATTAGAACAACCTAGAACCTAAACCTTAAAACCCAAATACAAACCCTAAAACCTGGGTATTGAAACGTGAACCAAACATAAATTTTAAAAAAAACCTTTAAAACCTTGATTAAAAAACCTTAAACCTTATAAAAGTTTCAAATACAAAACCTTAAACACATTTCGAAGTGTCTACAAAAACAAATGTAAGGTTGGATGCATGTTTAATTGGAGGACAAAAGGAGTCATCTTTTTCTACCACTTACAAAACAAAAGTAGACAACATGTCCACCAAATTCTTAACCGAACCTTTATCTTTAAAAAGATCAGCAATCAACTTTGTCATGTCGAAACCACGAAGTTGCTTCCATTTGTCAAAAGCATTCTTTGCCTAAACTTCAGCATGTTTGCTAACTCTCCTCCCACCCAAATTCACATTCTCAACTTCTTTATCATCAAGATCAAAAAATCGTGATTTCATAATGGGCTCCCTAATAGGAGATTCATAACCAACCAGAGATCTAAAACCTGAAACTTGACAATTACCATCAATAACAATTACAGATGCAGGAGCGTAATCATCATGGTTCAATTACCTTATAGGATTAGTTGTATTATAATGAACATGAACATCATAAGGATCCAAATGTAACAAACAAATAAAATGAAATAGGAGGATTAAATATAACAAGAGGATCAATTACCACATATTAAATTTCAAAAGTAGGTTCACCAATAGATTGAAGTGTACCACAATCCAAAAAGGTATCGAATTGTTCATCAAGATTTAAATCAATGTAAAGGTTGAACAAATTCCCACATTCTCCTTTAGGATCTAATTGAATACATGGATTATCGATAGAATAACAAACATAAGGTTTAGCAGGTTTAGGGCTTTCAAAGCACTGCACAAATATGTCATCTCAATCAAAGGACCATAACAATCCATCACTTAGACTAAAAGGTTGGATATCCAACTATGAATTGGATACATTGGATGATGTAGCATGCCATGTATCTCTCAATATTTCAATAACATCCCCTCTTCCAGAACCTTCAATACATATCTTCTTCCCACCTACTTCACCAACAAAACACATTGTAAAAAAAAATAAAACAAACATAAATTTTATTTATTTTTAAATTAAAAAAATAAAGATGAAGAAGCAATTACATGGAATGAAGAAATGATGAATTGCAGTTGGGATTTGTAAAAACATAAGCTCTTGCATTAAAAAAAAATTGCAACAAGAAGAGGAAAAAAAAACACCTACACACATGGAACCATAAACAAATTAAAGAAAAATAAAAACAAAAAAATATAGAGAAACAAAAAAAACAACCAAAAAGAGAAATGAAATATAAAGAAAGGAAATGTAGGAACATTGAAGCTCCTAGGATGCTAGCAGTGGCGCAAATGACATCACACCCCAAAAATGATGATTAATAATGTTGAAGAAAGAAAAAACCAAAAGCATGCACCCCAACAATGTTGATCAACATTATCGAAAAAAGAAAAAACTAGAAGCACGTTGGCATTGTACACAATAAGAACCGTAGAAGGAAAGAATAAGAAGACGAAAACCAAGGATAAGAGAAATGGTGAGCTACTTGTTGGAGAAGATGAAATGATGATCGTAAGGAGCATTGTCTCATGTTGTTTGCTAAAGTTGAAAAGAAACGAAAAAGAAAAAAGACACCTTAAGGCGCTTTACAATGGAAGGAGGAAAAAAATCATGAAAACAACTTTAATGCTTCATGCAAGTGAAGGCCATGAAAATAGAAAAACACTTTCACACATAAAACCATAAACACATTAACAAATAGTAGAAACAAAAAACAACATAAAAACAAAAAAACATCAAAAAAAGAAAACCAATAGTAGGGATAGGAAATGTTAGAACAATGAAGCTCCAAAAACATCAACCATGGCGTAAAAGACATCATGCCAAGCATTGATGATTAACATTGTCGAAGAAAGTAAAAACAAGAAGCGTGCACCTAACGAATGACAATCAACACTATTGAAGAACGCAAAAATCAAAAGCACATGCCCCAACAACGACAATCGACATTGTTGAAGAAAGCCAAAAGCATAAGCATTGTAGAGAGCAATCTAAGCATAGAGAAGAAGGAGAGAATGACTAGACAAAAACCAAGAGAAGACAAATGGCAAATTGTTTGTTGGAGAAGAAGGCAAAGTGACAATATAAGGAGTGCCGTCTTCTGATGTCCTCTAAAGCGAAAAAAAAACCAAAAAGAAATGGAAGGACACTTTTAGGGCATCTTTACAACAAAATGAAAATGAAAAAAAATAAATTAGTGCTTTATGTAGGTGAAGGGTCTGAAAATACCAGCCGAGGGTGGGTAAAAAATCCAGAAGAGTCTATTTTCAGACCCTTCTCCCATACAAAATGCCTATTGTTCTCTTTTTCCTGTCACATGGAGTCAGTATCAATTGAAAAAATGACTCAGGGTTTTACATACTGCCCATAATGACAAACAGCAGGCTGTAGACAGTGGATTCTGCCAGGTGAGCATGCCCTGGGCAAGCCAGTCTAGTGTGAAATGCCCGTTTTCTCGTTTTCCTGTGATACCTGGTCGGTATCAAGGGAAAGAATGACTCAAGGTTTTATATGTCCTGTAAAGCCCTTCACCACGTCCTGCCTCGCTTTGGCCCTTATTCCAGGGAAGCCAGCAGCCTCGGGCTTCACCTAGCACAAAAAAAACCCAGATGAGATTTCTGTAGTGTATTTGGAGTGCATGTTACTCAACCTATTTGTTCCTCTGCTTTCGGGGGCATTTCAAGATCGTCCAGTGGGCATTCCATTTTATGAAATCCCTCATTTTTTTCCCCAGTGATACAATGGATGATATCATGGGAAGAAAAAAATGGAAATGACCCAGAGTTTTATGTACAGCAAAGCCCACAGCCTTGAGCTTTACCTACCAATTGCACACACAGTCACATAGTTTCACAAATATACTCAATGCACACACATAGTCACTGGACACACACATTGTCACACACACTCTTTTCCGAACATTGTTTACACACACACTGTTATGCACATACACTGGTCTAGGGCTTAACCTAAGAGGAATAGATCTGAGCTTAACCTAGATCTTGATTTCAGAGGACTGTTAGGTTACATGCATGAGCTTATACCAGAGCTTAATCCATCTAATAATTAGGGCTCCCATCCGGATCTCAATTCCTGTTTCACTCCACCTTAGTAGTTGTATTTGGAGTACTTGACTATGGATTCTGGTAGAGATTCAACATGCTGCATTCGTTCTGGCCTGTTGCAGCAGCTGTCACATGTCCTCCCTCTTGTAAACATGTTTTTGAGTACAAAATAAGGCTTCTAACTGGATAGATGGATGTGAAGAGTAGTGTTGCTAGTTTTCCACTCAGATCGACAAGAAGAATCATCACTGAGGACAATGCAGCAAGGGTTTGCTGCAAAGTAAGTAATGTGCTGCTGTGACTTGAAACTTTGAATAGAACTCAGATGCTTTGATTTCATGAAATTAACATGAAGTTGAATCCTAAACCTACTGTTTGTTTTGAAGGAAAAACATATTGAAGTAGGTATGAATTCCATCATTCAAAGTTTTTCCTTCCATATCATAAGTTACAAGCCCATTGAGAATATATTTCCTCAGTCTCATCAATGCTCAATTTTGAATGGCATCCCTATCAGGTAGGACATGTTAAGGCTACCTTCCATATTCAGCTACTTTGCTGGGGATTTTGCAATGCCAGATTCAAGGCTTGGGGTCTAGGGTTTGAAAATGTCGACCTTTTTCAGATATGTGCACAGAGTTTTGAGCTGGTAAACTTGCTGACTCAAAGGTGAAGGATCTAAAGCTACAAATAGTGTGGTTTATGTTGATTCTTGGAATCCTACCAGATTCCTGCATATACGAATGAGAGAATAGCGTTTCACACCATCTCTGACACAGAGATCAAGAGAGATATCTGAATTATGCAATAGTTGTGGGCACCACACAAGCACAACTGCCACTAAGTTGGGCACATGTATGAGATTGCAACTAACCAGGACAGGGCCCCTTTGGAAGGCAGTCTCATAGTGGTTAGCCCCAAATGATGCACTTCTTTCTGCAATGCAACTTTCCTGTCATATTCTGCAACACCCTGAGGGCAAGAATGACATGCAGTATCTGTAACAAGTTCCAGTGACGGTAGGTGCAATAGCAAGTTGGGCTTTCAGGCACTGCTCATTAGATCTAGTTATATTCACTGCAATGGGCAAGGACTGCAACTGTTATGCTCCTATCAATAAGGCACAAACTGATCCATAGCAAGGGTTGGATGTGAACACTGTAAATATTGACATTGAAGTCATCTACTCACAAATCACTTGAGTAAACTGATCAAAGTTATGATTTGATTTCTATCACAGTCAGCCCATGCACTTGCACTTGGATTTTTGTGCAAAACTGGTTGCCAGATTACTATTATTCACCAACGAATTGCAATATGCATTGCAGAGGGAGAACACAGACTGCTCAAGCATTTGTGGATCATCTGTATGGTTTGAGTCTGTGGAACAGGCTCCACTAAGGTATGGCAATGCAGGTCATGCTCCTGCATCCAGGTTCTCTCTAAATTTGGAGACTCTAGTAAGCATGAAAGGTGAAAATTTTCTCTCATTGGCACATTTGGGGTGAGCATGTGAAGAGGCAAGCAGTGCACTGGTGTCCAGACCAAGAAAGACCATGCATGATTTTGACTGTTTAAATTTGTGAGCATCATGGAGCTCCAAAATCCATGCACTCTAACAATGGAGTAACTCTTGTTCATGAGACTACTTCCTTCTCCCACCCTTCTTGAACTGCTGATTCTTGGGCACTGACCTTTCCCTCCTGGTGAACTTCCTGGTGAGCTTTTTGGTTCTCTTCTGAGAAACTACTCTTTGCTTTTTGTTAATAGATATGGACTTCTTTGGTAAAGTGGTCCCCAAAGGAATTCCAGGGCAGGTGGCTCGTCATGTTGTTCTACATTGTCTGGGTGATTGTCAGGCTCCAAGCTACACTTAGTGACAATCACTGTGGTATTGCCATCATCATATGTTGTTGTCCTTGCAACTGAACAATACATCAGTCAATCCTGCCAAATCCCATGGTAAGGTACATGGATTATCAGTAGGGATCCTCAAGACAACCACAAAAGCAAAGATTGCAATAAGGAAGTAAAAGCAGAAGTTCACACCTCTTGAAGGTGACACAACCTTTAGAATACAAAGACAGAAGTTGCCAGCTTTAGTTTTCTTGATGAAGCACAGCTGATTGCAACATGCTCAGCCAAATTACATGATCCAAAAAACTGCCTCCTCCTAGAGCAAACACCCTGGTAAACTCCAAATGAAATACAGCACACTTGAGAACACAACCAATATCAGATTAAGAATGGTCAATCCATCATCTCAACCTCAACATCAAGACACTTTGCATGGGAATTTCCTATTTCTAACCCAAAGCATATCTGTGTGCACTGCCTCAGCCATTGGAAGTTTCCCTGGGAAGGAAAGCAGAAGGAAATCACAATGTTCCAGGAAAATAAGGTTCAAAGTCATTGTTGCAACTTTGAGGTAGCAATGAACACAAGGAAAAATAGCATCTGATCACAGCAAAAACAGAAGTTCAAAGTTCAAATCATAGACTGCTCACTAGTTTTGTTACCAAATAAGCTCTTGAAAGGAATATCTGCACATTCTACATCCATTAGTCACTGCATCTAAGATCTCACAAATTGATCACTTCATCAATGCAGTTGTGCATGTGCCTCCCTCCACCTGCCACTGTGGTTCAAACCTGCATTCCAACAAAAACAAACTGCTTGATGAAAAGATATCTGGGTCCTAAAAAATGGATATGGCGTCAATATTGGGAGGTGAAATATGAAAGGTGCCAAAGTGTGCAGCAACAAAGATTGAACACCTCCTGAGCTCTAACAAGATGAACTTACAAGGTTACTCATAGAGACATCTCCATAAGTATTGCAAGGAAATGCACAGAGGCATCTCCATAACTATTGCAAGGTTACCCACAGAGACATCTTCATAAGTATATTGAGAACTTCTCCATATTCATGATTTAATTCAACCTGAATACAATTGAGAGATAATCCAATAACAAGGTGTAGAAATTGCAGTTCTGACAACATAGCAGCAAACAGGAAAGACAGGAGATTTAATCCTGGAAAATGCAACAAAAGCCTGGGGAGCAGATTGAACAATAGCTACCATTCCACACATGTTCAGTGACCTGCAAAACCAAATATGCAATTGCAGAGACCACATATCCGAACATCCCCACAGACTTTTGTCAGCTCCTGGAAGTGGGTGGAGATCAATGGCACATGTTGCTACCCTGCCTGATGAGTTTCTCAATAGATGAATATCTGTGTAGATTTGCAAGTACAGCCACATATACAAGATTCTGCATTTTTTGTCAGCTCTGTGGGTGTGGGTATATTTTGAGTGTTTTTATGTGCTTTCCTTGGGCTATTGTAATGGTCAGGATTAAACCACTGTGATCTACTTGCAAAAGACATAGTTTCTATGTTAATATTGTTGCACATGAAAGGTTTCTGGCATATTTCCACCTAGTTAGTAGTCACACACATGATGATGCTAATATTGACACAAAAACTTGTAACCAACTAGAATTCATGTATTGTTTCAACAACAAACATTGATAAGCTTGGTCAACAATTTTTGCATGCAATGGGGCTAAGCTACCATATCTATACATGTGGTTATTGATCTTTGAAGTTCAAAGGATACGGTTTTACCTCAAGCTAAGGCAACTTTCACAAATCACAGCATTTCCATGAATCCTACCCTTTCAACTTCATATGGGTTTATTATTACTTGCATCAAGGTCTAAGAGATCCAATTGCACTTCACATTTTCATCTTCTAGATGAAAATAATAATTGATTATAATATCAGAGGTTGCCATTAGTCACCTTCCTTGTCCATGAATGACACAAACTTTATTGCCATCAATACTTTTAACATCCATAACTACAAACAACAACCAACCCACACCAATATTTGCACCAACCCAAAGGAGATTAGCTTGGGTGTAAGTATTTCTCAAAGTCCATGTCATACTTCAAAACTAAAGCACATCAAAATAAATTCAATTCACGTTTCCACACTGTTCTTGTTAAAAATTGGCTATATATAGTGACTAGCCTAATTGCTAAATGGAAAACAATTTAGCTAAAAACATGAAGGAAAAAAGTTAGGAAAAAAAAAATAGCCAGATCGCCCCTGTCATGTTGAGGCAATAGCCACTCTGCAGCACAAACAACAACATTTGATGCCATCATTAGATATTAGCAATGATGTTAATATTGCCATGCAACTACATCTAGAACACACATCTTAGGTCATATAGTCACCAAGCTCCACCTTCATCCTCCTTTGTTGCCAAAAAGATTAGAAAGTTGCCCTCCTCATTGCCAAACTTCTTAACTTTGTTTGAAACTAATGTAATGCATGCCCTATAGCCAAATTTTACTTGAGAACAATTCAAGTTCTATAATCACTGGATTAATAACTTTTTATCACGTATAGAGCATATTAAGCTGCATTAACATCTGTTTTAGAGTTGAAAATACTCCCACTTTGCATTCACAATTTACCCATTCATTCCAAATATCTATATCTCCACAAAAGAAAACACGGTTCCACACTCTCTTCCTTACAGGCAGAGCCAATAAAAAAGGAGGCTAGCCACTGAAGTACTACACCTGTCCTGTGTCCATATTGCTTTTTGATGGAGCTCATTTCTTTCACACCACTCTCTAGTATAACGAATAGCCACAAATATTAGTAGCTGCAATAAAATAACAGAAGTTAAGCTGAGTAGTAATACCTAGGTATTTTGTATTATTGAATGAGATTACTTGTAAAAGGAACTGCATTTCATTCTGCTTACAGTTCAAATTGGGAAGTCTGAAACAATTTCAAAGCAAAAAGAAAATGAAAGGAACGGACTTTTTAAAAGGGCAACACCTTCAAGTTTCTGGACTGTGCAGGAGGAGCGCAGATATTTTACACTGTAGTTGTTGATTAGGCCAGGGACTATGGCACGACACAGAAGAGTTCAGAATCAATGAATTCTGGCCTGCATGTACAATAATTTGCTTCCTCTTGGGTATGTACATACAGTTCTCGGTGACAAAGTCCTGGCCCTCTAATTGTCCGTGTACAGGCAGGTACCTACGTCACAAGTCCTGTGCTAAACAAGGAAGAATCAAGCGCCCACGGTAGATTTCTGAAATGGTTCTGACTCCGGTGCAAAGTACTGCAGAGTTAAGCATCCCCTGTTGTTCTGTGTTCAGACTTCAGCCTCAGAGTGAACCAGCATCCGCAAGCAAACCATGCAGGTTGGCCTCTGTGTGAACAGGAACTTACACATTTTTATTGTATTCCTGTCCCATAGCTAACTAACATGGTTAGCTATGTCTGAACCATCCACTTGTATCTTACCAGCATTGGTATGGTATTCGGATTGGGTCCTGCTAGTAACTTTCATATACTGATTTTGGTTGATATGAGGCAAATCCATGCCTGGCATCAAAAACTAGTATAAAACGAGTATTATCTGCAGTCCTTACCAAGCTTGGATTGGTACAAGGTTGGTATTTCCTCAGGTCATATTAGCAGGGTATGGCCCCTTTGATACCAGTGCATAGACCAAACTCTATATCATGTGCAGGGTACCAGACCAACACAGCTATCTACCTACCATGTAAAGCACCATTGCAATTTTCCTAGTGTATATTTTTGTCACTTCTCAATTGTAAGATCCCACTGACCAGTCAACAGGACCTTATGATTTTGGGACCTTACAATTTTGTAAATGTCATGTTTTTCAAAACTTTCTTTAATTTAATCTTTTCAGTCAGTGTTTCTTTATGAGAGACCCTTCCAATATTTTGGGCAGGCTTGCACTGGGCCTGCCCGCCTCTTGATAGGTGCCTCAAATCCTGGAAGGGTCTATCTTTACACCCTTCATATATACTTACATTCCTCATCTACTTACCTATGTTACCCACCAGCTTACATAGGTAGTTAACTAGGTGATGTGAAAGTAGGAGGGTTTACATGATAGGTTACCCAGGAGATAACTTAGTTGTCCACAACTGAGTTGAAGACAGGTTTTCAATGGATGGTGAAATGGTGGGCGCTGGGTCACAGACTTAGTGGATGCATTTCTGCAACATTACTACCTTCTCACATTTTTAAGAACCTTGAACTCTTCATGGACTTGACATAAAGTGCTTGAGGTTCAAAGAGCATGAGAAATGTGCACAATTTACATAAATAATGTGTTCAAGACATGGTAACAAAGCATTGCTTTCATGTTTCTCTGTCTTGTAATGTGCATTTGTAAGATATCTGGAAGGCATTCACCAATTTTGCTATTGATTACATGTATTGTATGGCAGATCATACTTTCAATCACAAGCCAACTATGTATCAATTGAATCATAATCAACTTGTACACACAAAAAATGATCTAGGTGGGTTTTAAAAGTTCAATGAAATGAGTTACATGCATTTGGTGAGAGGTTGTGTAATGAAAAACAAGGGCATAGGAATGTTCCCTTCACATCAATAAATTCATAGTCATGAACATGACTTAGGCAGCTTGGATAATCAATAGAATTCTTCAATTTGATGATTAGAACAATTACACAAGTCCAACCTCAAACTATTTTGATCTAAACAAAAAAATTAAATCTATGAGCCTATGGGGCTCAGAGCACTCCAATCTTACTCTCATCAGCTTCTACTGACAATGTTTGGTAGAACAAAGCACCCCTCCTTGTAAACTTGAACATCCTAACAGAACACAAAAACCCTGAAACAACTAATAACTAGAAAGACCTAGAGAATTGAGGTAAACAATGGAAGTGAAGATTTGATAATGATTCATACTGAAGACATGTTTTCTTTTAGAGATTTGTCATGTGCAACCCATCAACCCCTATTGGAATCCCATATGAAACACCACAAAAAATAGATACACAATGTGCATATGAAGGTCTTGAACAAGTCAAGCACTTTCTTCCCTCATAACCACATGAAACCCTAGACCTTTGTTTGCCAAACTTTGTCACTCTCAAAATCCCTAATGATCTTCATCATTCGTTTAATCATAGACTTCTTTATCATGAAATTGTAGTTGTCTAAAAGATGCATAGCGCAATGGAAGTAATTTTTCCTTTATAACTGACACAACCTCCACCTTTAGGCATTCTTCTTTCTAGTGTTCACAAGAGCATTTTTCAAAGAAACAAAACTAAAACTAGAAAGCCAAAGCCAAAACTAAAACAAAGGACCATTGAAAACGTAGTTGCTCGTAATAGAAACTTTATGGCCTTTATCAGCTCCCACCACCATTTGAACTTGATTGATGTCCAATAAGGAAGATTTGCTCAATAGCGGCACACCACCCAAAACTCACCCATAAGGAAAACCATACATAGATTAAATAGCGTTGCTCATAAAAACTTTAGCAAGTTCATAACTTGCAAAAAAAAAACACTACAAAAACAAAAAACTCACAAGATTCAACATCAATCACCATCAACTACCAAAATTTTGTCATCTTCAACTTTTGACGGATGATAACATTGTACATTATTCATTAAGGTTTCAACCCCTAATTTCTCATCATAGTTGAACCGAGCTACTTTTCAAGTATGAACAAAGATGAAAAGACATCGCTACACCATCAGCATTGGTAATCCTGTTGATGGGTAAAAACAAGAAACTAGGAAATATGATTGATTTTCATAAAAGATTTCAATATAACTTGGGGAAAAAGATGGGATCTATTGGGCCTATTGATATGTAGAAACACAACCGTTGTTGTCATTAAAAAAAAAATGTCAAAGTTCTCCAACTCATGATTCAAAAACTTGTTCACAAAAAAGTGTGACTGTTCCATACCTTTGATTTGGGGATTTTGGGGGGAAGGGGGGGCTAAGGTTTACCACCTTAAGATTTAATTTATGAATGTCTAAGTTCACATGGATCTTTATGAATGCTCAGTAAGGGGGTTTCCTTTTGGTAAACACAAAATAATAACAATAAGTTAAATGTAACACTTGGTTTGATGCATTTGCAATACAATACACAATATGAAAAAAAAATCTTTTTTTAAAAACTATACCCACACAATGATTAATGTTGTAAATATCTTTCTTACATAACAATTTTGAAGAAAAAACATGTGAAATGGTTAGAATCCTCCCTTCAACCCAAAGGTATAGTGTTCAATCGTTTTCTCAATTGTTTTTGTTAACAAACGAAATGCATGAAAGAATACATAAAACATTTAAATAATTTTTTAAAGTTAGTTGCTTCTAGGAAGCAACTTTCTAAGGGAAAAAAAGATTAAGTGTTAGTCCCAAACAAGTTGCCCTAAGGAACAATGTAAGTTCTTCATGGAACAAAATGAAAATTTCAAAAAACAAAAAAATTCTCTAAGGAACAAATGAAGTATTTCGAAAACAACTTTCACAAAGGGATTAAATTGCCTCAAAGAATAATCATGTCTATGGGGAACAATTGTGTCTTTAGGGAGAAGGAGTTTAGGTTGCCCCATGAAGCAACTTAAACATTTTTTTCCCTAAAAAACAACATGTTCTCAAGAAGGAGGAGCTTAGGTTGCTTCAAGGAGCAACTTAAACCTTTTTTTCCCCAAGGAGCTTAAGTTGTCCTTGAGAACAATTAAAACCCCTTTTTCCCTAGGGAACAATCATGTCTTTTGAGAGGAACTTAAGTTCCCCCTTCCCCCGGTGAGCAATTTGAACTTTTTTCCCCCTTGAAAACATGGTATGTGGAGAACATAGTTCTCTTCAAAAAAATTATTCTTGAGCAAGTAGTTTTAAAAAGTTGTTCAAGGACAATTTATTTTCATTCAATTCATTTTTGGATGATAAAAAGAATTCAAGAAAAGGTTCAAACCTAGGACCTTTGGATTGTAAGGGAGGATTCTAACCATTGCATTAGTTTTTTTTTTTGAAATAATGTAAGAAAAAATAAATTCAAGCATTAATCATTGTGCAAGTACAATAAAAAAAAATTATAGATATTTTTCTTGTTGAGCACTATACTATATTGTATTATAATTGTGTTGAGCTTGGTGTCATATTCAACTTGTTGTTATTGTTTAATGTTTGCTTTCCCCCTTCATGCATGCAATATCACCTGGTATTTTATTGTGCATCAAGCCCCAAGGTAGAGGAGAGTCCTGAAATGTGGGACTGCACTCCGCTTAGTTGGCCCCACATTTTGATTATCTCCCCCATCCTTGGGCATTACCCTACACATGAAGCAATCCAAGGTGTTTTTGCTCTGTATTTGAACACACCTCTTCACATGGAAGATTCATTCATCGATTGAAGGAGCTTTTCACCAATCACATGGAGACCTTCTGGAATTCGGATTAAAAAAGCCTTTCATGCTTTATTCTGGGGCATGCTTCCATGGTTCTCTCCTAATTTGTGAGGCTACACCCTGAAGCTACAACTCTCCCCACGATGACCCTCAATTAGGGAAGGCCTTGGGGAGCAAGCCTGACCCTACATGTAAAGAACCAGTAAATTGTTAGTGTATTTGGAGGGCACCTTACCTACCCTCAATAAAATTTCTGCCGCAACAAAGTGCACACCCTGTGCATAAGATTCCTTTTCTGTTTGTCCAAAAGAATCATAGCAGTTTAAGAAACAGACCTTTACGCTGGGCAAGGACCTTGAGTGGGGTGGGTTCTGGGAATTCACATGCTGTCCTAAGGTCCTACCTCATGTCAAGCCCCCATTTTCTGAATCGCTCCCTTCTCGGTCCTTACCATTACCCTTTTTCTATTGTTCCACAGTTCCTTGAATGTACAATTCATCAGGACTCGGAGCGTTCAAGGTGGCAAAAATATAACAACTACATTTGTGGACACCACAACAAGGAGTAACTAAATATCCATAGGTACCTATACCTATTTCTGAACCTCTAAAAGTTCCTTTGCATAAATGCACGAAGTTTGTCTGTTCACAATTGCACAATTAGCAAGTATCCATTACCCTAACTATAATTGCATAAATGACACAAAGGACTAGATGTGCGAAAGCTGCAGCCTGCGTCCTTCCACTGACAAATCTCAGCAATTCCCTCGCACACTTGGTCCCTTTACGTGCCCCCACCCACTTCCTCTCACAGTTCACGACTCAATTCTCACCTACTTACACCTGCTAGTATCTACCTCCCATGCCCCGACTGTCCTAAATTTAATGCTTTTATACCCAAAGTAAGTCCATTTGAATCCCAAATTGCGCTTAACATGCTCATTTCTCTCAAATCTTAACATGCAAAACTTCAATACTCAACTCTCCTGTTTTCTTCACTAACTTTGTGCGACTTTCAAATCTCTCTCCTCACAAGTTCCCAAGTAGTATTCAATACTATTCATATTAGTCCTTATTAGGTCCGATTTTGGCTGCAAAACGGAGTTCTAGAACACTTTCTAAAGGATTGTGGAAGTTGTTTATTTGGAGAAGTGTTTTGGGGAGTTAGCTTTGTGTTCTGTGCTTTTTGTGGCTTTTGGGTTTGGTGCGATGGCGATGGTGATGGAGGGTGCGCGGGTGGAGACGGGGCCGGAGTCGTTGGAAGAGGCGATGAAGCTGATCGAGGAGTTCGGATTGCCTGGTGGTTTGTTGCCGCTGGAGAATGTGGTGGAGTGTGGATACGTGAAGGAGACGGGCTATGTGTGGATCACGCAAAAGAAGGCGATTCAGCATGTGTTCAAGAAAATTTCCAAGCAAGTGAGCTATGGAGAGAAGATCACGGCGTACCTGGAGAAAGGACGGCTTAAGAAGCTCACCGGCGTTAAGGCTAAGGAGTTGCTCTGGGTTTCCATCGTCGATATCTCGCTCGAGAATCCTGGTGCCCAGCCCAGCGACGACGCCAAAGTCTACTTCAAAAGTATTGCTGGTATTGGCAAGACCTTTCCCGTCAAGGCATTCGCGCGGGGAGAGTGAGATTGAGCCTGGAGTGAAGAATGCGTGGTGGTGACGCCCCCGTTCGTTTCATCGTGCCTGGAGGTTTTGGAGCATATTAGGATCTCTTGATGTTCCGTGACTTGGCCCGCTGGAGTTAGTATCATCTCTTCCATACCAGCAAACTTCCTTTTTTCCGGAAATGTTTGACACTGTTCACAACACATTTGTGCCTTAGATTTTCTTCTCCCTCCAAGCTCATGGGAAGCTGGGAATGCATGACTGATACATGTTGTCTACTTCTGTCATGTGTGGTAAGGATAAGCTGCCTTGACCTCTGCTGTCTGGTTTCAACAATTTCTTATAGTAGTTGCATGCAAGCTAACAAACTGAAATTGACCATTGACATTTGTTGCATTTTGGAAAGGGGTTTGAATTCTTTCGGCATGTTCTCAATTTCTTTTTGCAACTTCAGTCCTTCAAGTTGGTCTTGTTGCTAGTGGAATCTAGGACAGGAATGGAAAATGCCAGATGGAAAATGCTTCTTCTTTTGATGAATGCACAATCAAGGAAGTACCAAAGAGGTGCAGAGAGTCCATTTGGGATAGTGTGGATCGTTGAAGGATATGGTGTAAAAAGCTCTATACAGTCAAAGTATTCTTCTGTATCGTGACAATGTCTGGTCTCCCAACCTCTGATCCATCATTAGTGGGATTGAGATCAAACCTTGTTCTGTTGCTGTATCCATGCATTTTATCCCACTGCCAAAGCAAGATGATCCAGACTCAGATGAAATGGGCAGCTAAACTGCTGTTTGTTGGATTTCTACTTATCTGTTTCCCATGCTGCAAAGCTTGGAACCAACAACAGAAGCGTCTTGGTTCTCTTATCCTTGTTTATCTTTATGTCTGCTTCCTTTTATTGCTCCCTCTGCTATGTGGTCTGACACCATCTGCACACAAGAATGTCACAGTGATCCATGGTGTGCCACATAGCACTATAATTACACATACTCCATGTCATCTTCACATATTGGAATGGTCTGTGTGCTTCCAGTTGCATTTCTCTGTAAAATCTGTTCTGGAGCTCTTATGAAGAATTAAACTAAAATGTGTGTACAAAACAATGTGTGATGTTGTGAGTGAAATCTGCTCTTTGTTACATTAGCAAAGAGAGTGCAGTTTGTGTCTTTACAAAGATGTGGAAGAAGCCAAGGATGTGAGGTTGAAACCCTCCGCATTCAATGAGGATACAAAGAAATGGCAGATAGCCCAGTAAAATACAGGTGGGAAAGTGAGTAGTGAGGAGAGGGTATAGCTGAAAGTCTCTCCAGTACAGGTTAAAGATGTAGAAATCAGGAACATGCAGGGCAATGTATGGTTCATGAAGGGATGGTGCATGGTGAAGGTTACAAGTCCCTTTTCCTTAGGTATGCAATCTTTGAGTTGCCTCATCTTTCTTGATACCAATTCAGTTCTATTCTCATCTCAGTCCATTGGGGTAAATTTCAGAGCTGGAAGTGCTAATTTGCTGTTTTCTCTCTTTCCTCCTCTTCGTGTTTCTCCATCAGTGAACAATTCAGTTTATGGAATGCAGGTATGTTCCATCTGTGGGCTGACGGGTTCTCTGTCCTCTTCCATATATTGATTGCTGTTTTGCAAAGACAGAATTTTTCTTTCACATTTCAACATTGGCATATGTTATGACAAATGCCTTAGTTATATGAAGAGTGTCATTCTGACTTTGAGAGACAAATCTTCTCTGTCCTCCTTGCAGGCGATCCTTGATTTCCAGCCACCGTATCAAATTTCTTGCTCCAAAATGCCAGTCCACATTATTCTTGTATTCTCCTCTAGGTCCTCAAGGTCCATGCAAAGTGTGGATTTATTGTCACCACTTTTTTGATACATTTTCTCTCATTTTCATCTCTCTTCATCCTGCCACATTTACAGTCCTACAGTTCTCCCACCAGTTATTGTATTGCTGTTTAAGTCTCCAGTCCTTGCCTTTAATGCTCTTCTCTTTTCTACCAAATTCTGAACTGTATATGAGATTCAGACTCTTCTCATGGATCTTGTAACAAATTTGGAGAAAATTTCTTAGAGAGTATTTAAGGATCAACTCCAATCTGAGCTCAATAAGATAGGAACAGGGATATGGGTAATTCTGCAGCATTAAGGGAACAATGATGAAAAGTTTCATTTAAAATGATTCTAGAGGAAAACTAGATTTGACTGTTGGAGTTGTGTTGATCAAATTGATTGAAAATCTGCTGGAATAGGGATATATTGGAATATGGTAAAGTAGCATCAAAATGGAACCAATCTAGTCCCTCTTTCCATTCCTACTTCTGATCTACTACTCACTGTTGGTAGTTGATCGACTTTCTTAATAGGCTTTTCCTTGCAAAACAAGGACTTGTGCAACTTGTTACCCACAAGAGTGTGTTTCCTTTCATTTTTCCTTTTGTTTCTTCTTGTACAAGTAGTGTTTTAATTGCAATCAAGTTTGGTAGGTGTTCATCAGTCTGGACAGATAGAAAGCTTAAGATTTATCCTGTAATGCTAGGTATATCATAAACAAAGTTTGCTCAGCCCTGTGTAAATAATAGAGGCTGATGAATGTTTTATCATAAAGAAATGGGTAGACAAAAAAAACCAAAACAATCTGAAGAAGACTGAAGAACAGTGATCTCAGCCCATGTTTTGTTTAAAAATATCCCCAAAATTTGCACAAATGAAAGCAATGGACATCAATGGACAGTGAAAGAATATAACATAGATTGCTTGTGACTAACATGGGCAAGTGACTTAGTGTAGTGTCTTGTATTACGTCTCAAGGAAGGGGCATAAGGGTATGGCATACCCAGATGGAACTATAGTGAATGCACTTGTTATGGTGAGTGGAATCTTTCAAAAGGCTCAGAACCCAAAACCTGAGAGCTTGTGCAGCTCACTTGAGTTGAAGCTGGCAAGGAGGCTTGGTAGTATAGAGGTGCTCCAGCAAAAAGGATGGAGGAAAACTCAGGGCTACCCATGCCCAATTGGGGCAGTGTGTTAATTACAGATTTGATGAGAGGGGGTAAGCACACCTGAAGAAACCATGAAAGTGGATGGGAAGGAGTTTCACAACCCCATAACCCAAGAGATTCAAGAAATGACCGGTAACAAGTATGAAGATGCTGTAGGAGTTCAATGACCCAGTTTTTGGAGGTAAAGGTGGAACATGCTCTAGATGTACATGGCAAATGTTGGAGTTGGCACAGGCTGAATTGTGGGGTGGGAGCTTGAAGAGGAAGTTGGAGATTGGTATATAGGTTAAGGAACTGAAGCTTTCCAAGCTGAATACACTCCATGTATTTGCCTGAACATGTACATGTAGGGGTGTATTCCGGAAGGAAGGAGTGATAGACCCCACAGCAACTACACACAGCACATTGGGATGTAGTTTAGAATGAAGGATTGAAAGACCCCATGGTGATTACACAACGCACATAGGGGTAGAAGCACACACTCTGTCTGTGGTCTCCTGAATTCAAATTTGTGGTTAGGCCTGAAGTCAAGGTTTGGAATAAGGACTGAAGGGAAAGTGAAGGGGAAGCAGATCTGTTTTTTTAGAGTGGTTGACTGACAAGTTCTGTGGTGATCACATACCAAATGTGAGTAGTTACATGCTCTGGATTTGCTTGCTTTCTTTTTGAGAAAGTTGCAGGTGAAGAACTGATGGAAAGCAGATGGGCATGCTTAACTGACTGTAAACAATCAATTGGAGAAGTACACCAGGAGGATCCTCACAAGCACTTAGAAATTAATGGAGCATTGGAGGCTATTATATGCACATTCTTAATGTACATATGGTTAGTTGATTATTTTAGCTGATAAGTTACTTGTAGCATGGACTCAAACTTGGTACATAGAAATTAAATGTGACTGTGACTGAAAACCTGGACCTGATTGGCTACTTGTAATTTACTGAAACTTCATATTTCAAAGCATTGTATGAGAATGTATGCTATCAAAAGCACCTGTACCCATTGCCTTCCATGACCACAAAAGTATGCTGGTTAGAAATTGCTGCCTACTTAAGATGAACACACCAGGTCACATATGAATTTGGAAGTTGGACACTGGAGACCAAAAAAGCCTGAAGTTGGTGATCCTACAAGAAGATGAAGAAGAAGGAGATTATTATGCTTCAACTTTTAGCTACCTCGTCTTTTGAACTTGTGGTTCTGGATATTTGAGTGTGATTTTCTAGCATGAAGAAATTAATCAGGAATTATGACCAAAACCTACAGCTTGTGCTCAAAACAAATTCACATGTAACTTCTGCAAAATTGCAAAAAATATATATAGATTAGGAGAAAATATGCTTCCAACTGTTGTCTACCTCATCTTTTGAACTTGAAGTTGTACATATCTGAGTGCAAATTTTTAGCAATAAGAAGTCGTGCAAAATTGCTGTACTGGAAAAGCTAGAGCATTATAAATTTCAAGTGTGCACTACTTGATAACATTTCAAAGTGCTGTCCTGTGAGGAATCCCAGAAAATGACAACAAATAACTTACAATTGACAGAGCAAGCAACAATCACAAAGAAATAACTTACAAATGACGGAGCAAGCAACAATCACAAAGAGGTTTTCGTTGACTGATCCTTTTCAGTCCTCAATTTTTATTGTACTTGATCTAAATGTTTTACATACTTGTGTCTATTGCTAGAAGACTGCATATAAAGAATTAGTTACTGATAAGATTGCAACTCTAAACAGAGAGTTTGCACCATTGTTGACACAATCCTGGCCAGCTTATCCAGCCAGAGTTATTTTTAACCCTTTGATCACACCAAATTATAATAGAGTTAAAAACTAGAAAATCACATACTATTGTCTCTCATCAAATTGAAGGCGAAATCATTCATTTCCTGGTAGGACCGCTTCGCACATGCCCACGTATGTTGTTGCTACTCCTCGCCCTTTCCAGCAGGGTTTCTGTACATGTAAACGAACTCCTTCACCACACGCTTCAAGCTGCCTTTATTCTTCATCATCAAACGACGATTGAGCTCCTTGTCATTGAAGCCCATCTCCTCGAGCTCTTGGAGCTTGGGAGCCCACTCAGCTGACATGATCAAATCATCAAGTGTCCGTTGCATGTTGTTGTTGTTTATCTTCAACAATTCCATATTCCAACTACTGTCTTTGAAGCCCATGCGTTCCAGGGTTGCCAATATTGCTGTTTCCTCAGGAATTTCGACCATAGAGAAGTTCCCAAGCTCATTGGCAGATTCTACTCCACCTTCCTCTTGTTCCTTTCCTACATCATCACCCACAGCTTGAGGCTCCATCGTCAAAGGAGCGGCAATATCTGTGGTTACCTCAAGCTCATCGACCTTCCCGACTTCAATCTGTCGTGCCGGTGTTGTATCCTGAGCCGGTTCAACGACTCCGACGTCCTCAGTATTGACAGAAAGTACCGACGGCACCTGGTTCTTGATCACATCTCGTGTGACACCTTCAACTTCGGACTGTGTCAGTACTCCGTCATCTGCAACGGGTTGATCCGCTGCAAGCTCTTGCGACTTTTCTACCTTTTTGTCACTTTCTTGAGCATTCTCTCGACCGGTGTCCACCAACGATTCTGCTACCTGTGGGGAATCCTCATCTACCTGAACTAGAACCCACACACGATGACCAAGTTTCCCTCCAAACGGTGCCACTGAACGCCCGGAACAGCAAACTGGCTCGCTCGCAAAGGAGCCATGACCACCATGTGCTCCTCTCGTGGCGAATAGTGGTCTACCGCTGTAGCAAGAGGGAGTCCATGGACATGCTCGCACGTCGCGGCCTTCAGAAACTGACGGAAAATGGCGACGATGGAATATCGGTCGCTCCATTCGAGTGTAATCATCGTCAGCACATCCCGTCTTTTGGAAGCAAGCTTGGCATAGGTCGAAATCAAATTTCTTGTTGGACTTGAAACGCGGTCCAACAATCGGTAACATGTTGCATGAATCGCATTGAACTCCAAAATGACGCACGCGGTTAACATCCTCCGCGTCAGATGCACCCACGGTAGCAGCCGTAGAAGAAGCTGCTGTTGGCTTGCCGGTGTTTCCAGCTGCACTTGTCACTCCCTCGTCAGCCGGGGGAGCGGCGGGAGAGGAATCAAAAGCTCCCATCAGATGCACTTCAGGGATGTTCCAGAAAAGAGGTCCCCAACCTCCGAAACCACCACGTTGGCCACAAGTTTTAGCAAAGCCACATCTGCGAAACCCAGAAGAACCAGTAGACTTTGGTGCAGGAGCTGGGGTCGCAACCAAGCTGGTGACATGCAAACGCAGGGGATTGAGGCCTTGAATCGCACATGCATCATACAAGTCTTCATCACCTGCTAATGTGATCACATCGTTGTCTTTGTCCGTGTACGTCACCACAATCTCTGATGACGATGGGATCTTGAACATTGTCCGAATTCTCTCCTCCAGTTCACTGAAAGATGTCGCAGGGCATGGCGGGTACCTAGCTTCCCGCTGTGGTACTATTATCCGACGAAGAACCTCTCCATACTTGATCTTCAACACAAACGTTGCCATAGCCTCTTTGTCTTTAAACTGGAAAATTGAAATATAAAATCCTCGCTACGAATTATTACTTTATAGATCAGAGAGCGCGTTCCGATGAGCCGCAACTCGAGATCAGGGAATTATTACTAAGTATGAAAATTGGACCAAATCTGTGCTTGATCTTTGCCGAAACCGCAATCAACACTATAGACGAAAATAAGATGGGCAACAAAGGGCCCAATAGCTAGAATTTGGTGTGCAAAGAGAATAGACAAGCTGATCAGAGTGCGTTCCTGTAATCCGCACTACGTTCGTAAGTATGCAAGCGAGAGAAACTCGAGAATAGATTGACCTCAGAGGTGAAGCCATTTATATAGCAAGATTTCTTCATGGGCGGTGGGTACGAGAACAATTCCGTAGCTTCCAAGGGAAGACCAACGTCGCTTCCTCGGTAACTCTGGCGGCCCTTTCTGGATCCTTCCTTCCACCGACCAATAGTCTATCTCCGGTCGGCGAACGAAAATTGAGCGATGGTAGCGTACGTGAGTGCGTCCGCCCGGAGGTCAATAGTACAGTGCCCTTCTCTAGGTAGTTCAGCAGTGACAATCGAAGGCCAGTTTTCTCTAGTGGTCGCTAGAAAGTTCTGGTATTTTACGAAGTACATCACTCTTCCCACGCTAGTTCGGCGGTGATACGGAGTGGCCGTTTCCTCTAGTGGTCGCAAGAACGATCTCGTTCCTTCCGGAAACTTTGACGTCTATCTAGTGGTCTCTAGCTAGTTCGTCAGTGACAACCGGGGGCCAGTTTTCTGTTGTGAACTCTAGCTAGTGGTCTCTAGCTTAGTTCGGCAGTGACAAGCGGGGGCCAGTTTTCTCTGGTGGATGCTAGAAAGTTCTGGTTAGGAAGTGCATCGCCCTTCCCACGCTAGTTCGGCAGTGATACGGAGTGGCCGTTTTCTCCAGTGTCGCTAGAACGGTCTGGTCCCTTCAGGAATTTTCAAATTTTTTTTAACGCTATCTGTGCAAGGGTTATAATATTTAGTTTATTAACACTAGTGTGAATCTGGTGCATAATGCACCCGCCGAGTAATAATTGACACAGAAAACAAAACCCATCAAAAAACCAAAAAAA
>Ga0116227_10005528_pt1 | contig 26534 bp, 30 predicted proteins | sample S1TSphgellanicum_FD_89693 | JGI IMG/M metagenome (GOLD analysis project Ga0116227, IMG submission 89693) | Host-associated microbial communities from peat moss isolated from Minnesota, USA - S1T2_Fb - Sphagnum magellanicum MG | ecosystem: Host-associated > Plants > Peat moss > Unclassified...
CATAACCTTCCAGGGAAATGGAAACCCGACGCTTGTCTATGGCGACACTGCCGGCAGTGCCGGGAGTACTGCAAATAGTGCTTCAACAGCTATTCTTGCTGATGGCTTCATTGCCATAGGCATCACGTTCAAGGTAACAATGTTCAGCTTTTTTTTCCGTGAACTCAACCTCCCGTGAATTCTCAATATCAGTTCTGCAATTACGAAATCCTATCTCGAGTTGCAGCCTGCCGACGTTCACCATTGCAGCTTCTAACAGCTGGTCATTGACAATTTACACGAGTTCCTTAGAATGAAAATTACAAAAAAAAATCAAGCAAAGAGCATAAGGACTACTAAATGAACATTTTAAAAATGTGTTCCAAAACACATATAAAACATTTACATGTAAGGTAATGCTAGATGCAATTTGTTTTTACAAAACATTGAAATGCTTTTAAATGCACATACCTTAAGCTATATGTGTCACACAATCAATTTTTATTTTATTTTTTTTAGTATTTATAGGACTACAAAGTCCTTATTCCTAATTCCTAGGGAGGACCTTTATTGTGACAATGGTAAAAAGAGGCGACAAATATTTTGAAATACCTTAATATCCTTAGGAATAAATATTTTCAATTCTTTTATATTTGGCTTCAAGTTAGGGTGGAATAAGGAAGTTAATTTGACTATATTTCAAAATATTAAAATTCTCTCTCTCTTTCATTGAAATGTCATTTAAATTTTCCACCTTACATCTTAATTAGTGTTGGGTGGGTATTAAAAATTCTTTCATAACTAGTTAAGGGTTTTAGCTTGGTCCTTTCACAAAAATCAATGGGTATCAATTCAAATGAAAGCTTGGTTAATAATAGACCCCCTGCCGAATATTAGGTTTTAGAAGATTGGTCAGCAAATAATCGGGTTCCTTTAAGATCCATCACAAATTGAACCATGTGTAGGTTTATAATCAAGCAACTTTGGTTTCAATAGCAATTAGGGTTTAGGGACATGCGACACTTAGGGGTGGAATTTAGGCTATAAATTAACTAGGGGTAAAGTAAATTCTGTGTGTTTAACAATAGGATTTAAGGTGGCTAATTCTTCTACTAGCCATTCAAATATTTCAAAACTTATAAAATAATTTTTAATAATTTTTAAACTACAATATTTTTAATTTTAACTTTATGTTAAAAAATCATCTAAATTTACAACCAACTAATATGAAAAAAAGTAAAAGCTAATTATGAAAAAAGAAAAAGAAAGTAAGAACCTTGAAAGGTATGAATTTTTTAATTTTTAGAAAATTATATCTAGTTTATTTGAAAAAATAAATTGAAAGATCTAGGGCCAGAAATTATTATTAGAATTATACTTGCCCAACAATAATCTTAACAGGTCAATGTAGGAATAAATTAATCCCATTTACTATTTCTTTTTATCCCCTTATATGAACAATATGAAGGTTAATTTACTCCTTAAACTTTAATCATTTTAATGACCCAACCAAGAGATGGCTAAATGAAATAAATATGTCTTTAGGTATCCTTCATGTGAATCCAACTTAATGGGGTGCTTGGGCCCCTACATGCCAATGATGGGTTACTTTACCTTACCCCAAACAACATATCCTTCTCCAATTCAGCTGAAACCCAATTTATTAATGACTTTCTTAGCCTCCAAAACTTGATTGGGCAAACTTTCAAACAATTAAGCATATTGTTCACTTCAAGAAAAATGTTTGCTATTAATCAACAATGTTTGTTGATTGACCTTTGATGCACAATGTTTATCACTTTGACAAATACAATTACCTTGTGAAGGTGAATTTGTGTAAAGTAGAACAAGGAAAACAAGTTAAAGTTGAAAGCCTATGGACAATTGATGCTAATATTTTTCTTCAAATTGGAAAATTGAAACTAACCACTTGCTTAACATCTATCAAATTTGAAGTGGAATGAAACAACATACCTATAATTATTATGAGAATAGATTCAAAGTTTTTTTTTAAAAATCATTTATGTTATTCAATTGTAATGTGGTTTGACACATTCAATAAGTTTTCATAATTGATTTTTAGAAATAACATGCATTTGTAACACAAAAAAAAAGTTGAAAACAAATTCACATCAGTTTTATAATTGAACAATTTACAAATTACATCCACACAATAATGTTGCTCAAATATATTATTAATGCATAATGTTTGAATAATTAGGATTATGGGCTTCCATGGATAAAAACATTCTAGTATTACTTTCTCAAATGCAACTAGTCCCTTCAAAAGCTAACCCATAGTAAACAGATATCGACACCACCTCACAAACTAATACATGTCCACATTCTAACCTAAATTAATCCCATAATACATGAAACAAACACAACAAATCACTTCGCAATGTAAAAACTTGTTCATGAATAGCCCTACCCCTTAGCTTCACAATGAGTCCTCTACACACTTTAACAAATTTTACTTCTAACAATCTACTATGAATTATTAGAAGGATGAAACAAAGTCCTAAAATCCCATAAATTCTCACAATGTTGAATTTCAAAATCACAACTTCAACCTCAAAGCTCCCAAAAACATGGGTACTTTTTGTTCCAAACATCACAAGCACATACACAAAATCAAAAGACAATGCATAAACCCCAACCCCAAATTCAACCATAGGGATTGCTTACGACACCCCTAGAATGAGTCATCATTTCCATGATTCAATTACTAAATATGCATTTCTTACTATGGAACACAATGCACAATGGAACTCAAGTGTTGCAACAAAGAAAAACAAAGTAGTATAATGAGGTTTTCTTCTTCCACACAACAACAAACACAAAACATCACTTCTTTTCCAGCATCCACAAACTCAACAACTAAGAACTTGATACTTAGCTTTCCATAGTTCGTCATTTATCCCCTCCATCTCACGTGCTCTCCTTAGACATTGCCAAAAGAGCATTTTTTGCCATTGTAAGAGTTCATCAATGGCATCACAACAAAAAAACTCCACTCCTTTGTTTTTATAGCATAGCTTCAACAATTCAAAACATCGAATTTTCAATCTTCATTAACCTGCAACAAACAAATGCTTTCACACATAGACACATCAATTGTTCAACTTATTGTCACTTTTGTTTTTGGCAACAAGGATTATCTTTTCATCCATTAGGGTTTCATTGAAAAAAACGTCCACTCGCTTTCATCCCACATATGTAACGACTCCCTTTTTTATTTAGCTAAGTCCCCACAACTTCTATTCATTACGCTTCAAAGTGGTACAATTGCAAGTCTCTTCTTAGTTGTTCCCATTGCTAGTCATCCTTTCCTCTTATGATGCACTTGTGGCTACCATCATCTTGTATCACATCTACTTGCCCGTCCACATATATTTTCATCCATTAAGGTTTCATTGAAAAAAAACGTCCACCCGCTTTCATCCCACACATCTTTCACAAATGTGTGTTAAAAAACCATGAAGCATCAAGAAAAGATCCCTCACACTCTTAAGGAGTAAGTGTAAGAACTTCTCCCCTCCTAATCTACGAGTTGTTATGATCATAATAATATTCACCCTCATTCCTAAATCACTTGAAGAAATTTCCTAATGAATTTGGAGGGGAACTTACATTTGAGAATATCCTTCATGGAGAAAAGAAGGGATCTTATGCCTACTCCTCAAGAATGGGAGGGATATTATGCCCAATTATAGGTGTAAGATCCTCACAATCGTGAGGAGTAGGTGCAAGAAACTTCCCCCTCCTACACCTCATGATCTTCATATATTTAGGTTCATGATAGTGTTTGCCTCTTGCTCTACAATGGATAAAGCCTACAAGTGAACAAATAGACATTCCCAAATTGCACGGCCAGACTTAGCGATAGCCTTGTCCTAGGCCCCTTATTTTGGGAATGCACCCATCTTAGGCCTTTACACTTTAAGATGGAGAAGGCTCATGATATAAGGGACATTTCCAAAATGTAGGGCCCGACAAGTGGACTAGCACCTCGTCCTAGGTCCTTTATTTTGGGAGGGCCCCCACCCTAGGGGCTTTACCCTACCCTTTTCTTTCTAAGGTGGAAAAATCTCTAGCTAGTTCTTGTACCATCACAAGAAGCAATGGTGGTGAGGAGGAGTAGGAGGAGGTCATTCATGTATGGAGAGTTGAAGAGGAGAGTGTAGGAGAAGAAGAATCACAAGCAAAATTGTGGTGAAGTCATGTTGGAAAGCTGAAGAGAAGTGGAGGAGAAAAAGAATCACAAGCAAATTTGTGGTAAGAACTAAAGAACATGTTGGAAAGCTGAAGAGAAGGGTACAGGAGAACAAGAATCACAAGCAAAATTGTGATGAGAACTTGTTGGAAAGCTGAAGAGAAGGTGGAAGAGAAGAAGAAGAATCACAAGCCATGATGGTAAGGGTTATGTGTGGAAAGCTGCAGAGAAGGTGACGAAAGAGAGAAAACTGATGTGAAGCAAGGCAAGGAAACAAGATGAGTAGCATCATCACACACTTTCTTCCTAGCCATTATTGTCATGTCAGTTTCACCTCTGCAAGAAATCCAGAGCAGTATGGTGGTGGTGTTCATCATGTCCACTCCATTCAAAGAAATGGGTTGTTCACAACAGGCGCTGATTCTGGCACAAATGGTGCCAAAGTTGAAGTTTTGTTGAAGAAGAAACAGAAGAACAAGGTATGGTCAAGGGGGGATGTGTGTGTTGTACATGGCAGGTGGAGGTGGGATGATGAGGAGATCGCTGCTGAGAGTTCCCAGCTGTCCTTTGCACAAGGGGTGGAGCATTTCAATGCTGGCGAGTATTATGAGTGCCATGATGTGATGGAAGGGCTTTGGAATAATGCACCTGAGCCACAAAGAAGCATCTTGCATGGGATACTGCAATGCTCTGTGGGGCTGCATCACCTTCTTCATCAGGTTGAAAAATATGATCTATCTTTTTTTTCTGTAACTGTCCTGTCTCTCTGTAGACTTTGCTTTCTTTGATGATTCTGGTTGGCATGGAAAACTTTGTGGGATGGAGATTAGGGTTACAGAATTGTGAGTACTACTGTTATCAGAGGAAATGGCTTCTCATGGATTCTCTCTTCCAGTCACCAATTTCTTTTTTTGCAGAGGATGTATGCTTTGTGCTTCTCTGGAATCTAAGAACCAGACCCACCCACCAACAATCAGCTGTTGTTGCTTTTGTGCAAACAGAATCATAGGGGTGCAATGGTGGAATTGGGAGAAGGGTTGACAAAGTTGCGGAGGGTGGGGTTGGAGAAAGGGCCATTGCATGCATTTGAAAGAGAGGCATCAGCTGTACTAGAATTTGTGTACAACACACAACTTGAGCACGCTGCATGTACATTATTCTTATATCATCCCACTTGCATTTCAGTACATGTGAATGGATGATGTATCACGAAAATTGGGAATCTGTGAAATTCTACCTGAGCTCTAGGTTGCTCATGATTCCTGTCAGTTCCAGCAAAACCCAATCAATTCTTGTCATGTTCGTCTGGATTTTGCTGGAACTGACACAAATGAAGAAACCTGGATAGCTAGGTATTCCTGAACCAGCCTTCAAGCTGCCCATGTTCTATCCACGGGCAGTGGACATAATGTTCAGAGTTGTTGGTGAAGACAACAGAATGCAATGTGTGCTCAAAGGCCACCACCTTTTCAGCTTCTTGGCCCATGGTATCAAAGTGCAAGAATCATGATACATTGTGTAGCATGTAGCCAGCTGTTGTTGTATGACTACTATGATCCGTGCTTTCCATGATGATCCCTTCTGGAACTTGCATTTGCAGGTGCAGAAGATATGTGCATAACAATGGATGGATCAGAGCAGTCGTATCAATTGCTTGGCAACTTTGGTGCAGGCCAGATGCTGTACAGATTGAATTCTGATAGCAGTGGAGACACAGAAGCTCATATTGTGTTCTTTCCACAATACTTTGAGGCATCAAGCTTGGACATCAGTCTGCTCACAACTGCTCCAATCAAAGTGAAGGTGCCCACCTTACAAGCTTCAGAGGAAGACCTTTATCAACTTTCATGACAAAGATTGCCTGATATACATTGAAGACTGCACATGCAGAGAAGCTTTTTCAACAATTCTCCCACCTGAAATTTTCGGATAATGAGGGCAAAGTTCAAAGAACTTTTCAAGGCATACACAAGCCAACAGCCAATGGCCAGAGAGCTCTCTTTCTGACAAGGAGTAGTAGAATTTATGGTGCTTCAGTATACATGCCGTTTTTCTCCATCATCAATCCTGGATGTACACATATGACTTGGAGTGAGGTTTATTCTAGAACGCCTCAGTTGCTTCTTGTAGGGAATGCAATTAATCACTTGTGCAAAGATGATTTTTTTGTAGGGTTTACAAAATGAATGTCTAAACTCTCTTAATGACCAGTGTGAGATGGCTTGATCTTCACTAACTCTGAGAGACTGCACACAGATCATGCTTTGGGTCTAAGGACTCATCATCGGGTACATTAAAATAATTGCTCAATTGGAACGAATAAGAAAAGCCCACAACTCCACTTGCCAATACAACCCCAACACATCAAAAGAAAAAATTCATCAAAGAGAGGTGAGGCTCTTTTTATGAATGCATGAAGTACAAAGGAGTCATGTAAGCAAAGAAAACAGATTTTATCACTTTTGGAATGAGTTTTGTCTTCACTACAATGTACATATGAAGAAGATCACAACAACCTGGCTGCCCACTTTGTCCAAGAAGCACATTCCTGGCAACACAGGCACAAAACATGTTTTATATTTCCAGGGTAGGGGACCCTCCCTGATGATCTGCCAATCTAGACCTAGTTTCAAGCCAGTTACCAAAGTGCTGCTGTCATGTGACTAGAGGACAATCTCTGTCTATATTTATGACATTTAGTATGCACAACAATGTTGTGCTTTTGGCTCTCCAAAACCATGACCAACAGATCTAAGGTGTGAGTTGCAGAAGATTCCCAAATATCTCTTGAAATACATGAATTGCATTCTGTTGTAATAACAACCCATAAGGATGGACCTGAAAGCTGCACACATCAGGAATAGCAACAGCCCAGATTAGACCAGGCATCCAAGTTTGGATATGTCAGCTGGACAATAATACTGGACACACATGTTCTTACCACGTCAGTCAGACTTGTGAGTCCCTATCAGCTGTCAACTGCAACTAGCAGAAGGAATCCAGGAATCCCATTACTGCATTCAATTACCTTGCAAGGAATCCCAACTAAAGCTCAAATCCTCAAAATGATAATCTAGATTCCAATATATCAAGTCCACATTTGCACACACAACCAAGAAGACAGTGAAACATGATCTTATGAATCCATTTTGAGGCTGATGGAAGAAGAAGACGACGGGTACATCACAAGAAAATTGACCCAACTTCTCCTCTACATACATACCTCTCTAAGATGCATGGCAAAGATTATCACAAGTACCGTTGGACCCCCGTGCCACTGTGCAATCCCATTAATCAATGCTTCAAATTCCTCCTCTCAGGATTGTATACACTGAAGTCACCAAATTCGCGTCGCCCACTGTGAGCACAATCTTTCCATAAGTTCACTATTTCAATTGAAGGCCATGAGTACCTTGGCAACAGATAGCATCTCAGATAGCAACCAGCAATTCATTGCCAGAGACTAACCATGTTACAACAAAGATTTGAAAGAAAGCAAGGCAATAACAAAAATCCCAGGTTTCAAGGTATAGCTCTCAAGAACATGAACCTGTGAGAAATATCCCAGCCAGGAGGCAAAAATGTGGGTTGCACTGATTCCACAAACACAGCACGCCACCGTTGACAGAACTTGGCAATACCCAAATCCCCAGACTCAGCCATGAGAATGTTCACAACTTGCCTCCCATGAGGTCCATGTCCTAGCAGTGAATCTTTCATCAAGGAGCGCCTCGAAGTAGGACAAGAAGAAGCATCCTCAAAACCTTGGGCAGCTGCATCCTCTCCATGAATCCTATTGCTGAGCACAACATTTTGACTTGGTGGCAGCTCCTCTTCATCATGTTCTTTTTCTTCTTGTTGTTGCCGAAGTTGAGAGAATTCGATCAGACTCTCTCCTTCATGAAACTCAAACTCCTGACCACCATTCCTGGCAAGTTGTTCCATTTGTTGCCTTTGTGCAGCTCCATCTGTTGATAACTCCTCACTAACATTGTCAGCCACTGTATTACATTCTTGCACCTCAACCTGCATTTCCTTGCTCAGATAGTTGGGATTCTCAAAGAGACGCTTCTTCTTTGATAGACGACGATGCTCACGGGGTCCCATGCCCACCAAGAGTGCTGCAGTCAAGTCTTCTGGCCCAATTTCCCTCCCACCATAGTACTGCCGCACTACCTGACCACGCAAGAGACAAGTGTCAAAAAGACAACTTGACATACACAAAGTATTCAATTCCATAACCTCTCACAGTGATCTGACCTGGCAATTTTATTTTATTTTATTTTCCCTCTTGTATCATTTGACAGAAACATCCTACCTCTTCGAGCTCCTTGCGCCGTTCAACAGGCATTGATGTTCCATGCCTCAACAAGGCCATTGCAGCATTTCGCAACTGTATAGGTGACACTCCCACATCTTTTTTCTGGACAACAGGGACAACCCCATTTGACCCAGTAGTATCATTCCCAGCAGGATCAGCAATTCTCTGGGTAAATAGTGGAATGGCAAATTCAATAGCGATTTGGCGCTTGTAGCGCTCAGCAGCACGGTGGGCGATTTCATGGCAGTCCACACAAAGAAGTACAATGTCGTGTGACCGATGGCTTTTCAAATGCTCCGGAAAATGCTGGCGATAACAAGAGGGAATAATGCGGTAACGCAAATAATGACTCGTCTCTCCACAACCCACGCAGCGATTTGTCTTGCCCTGTATATAGAACTCATTGTTTTCATCCTCAGGTCGCCCCTTTGGTTCAAATAACAGCCGTACTGCTGGGCGCTCCCCTTCCACATATTCTGCCAAGCCTCGATTCACATACCTGCACAGGGGGCCAATTCCATTCAATGCAGAATTCCCACACAGGCAGACAACACTCTCAAAAAACTGCCCTTTCACAACTATCTTAATTTACACCCTTCTCTATGGGGACCCATTCCAGCAGAAATCTTGTTGACCCAAGAAGAAAGGCAAAAGAACAAACACCAATGAAAAGTGAGACCTGACAAAATAGCACCCTCAGAAGACCCACCCTTTCAGGAACTCCATGAGCTGCTCTCATCATGGAACATGGCGACAATTGATTTGGATTGTCACTTTGAAGGTTGGCAAGAGCAATAGATACAAGAGAATGGAGAACCACCGTCTACTGGGGTACAGAAGGAGCAGAGAGACTAACCATTCGAGCTTCTTCCTGTCACAATAGCATAATAGACGGCCATCCCCTGCAAAGATCCGGCAATTATGATACACAGGTGCCTTGCATGAGAATTTCCTTACAAACTGCAGGCGGGCCCACTGTGCATTCCCTAACCTCCATCTTTTGGGTATTATCTTCCGCTCCCACTCCTCTTTCTTTTGAATGCTACTTCCATCTTCTCTATGACCTTCATTTCTGGAACCCAATTCATTCGCCCAGCCTAACATGGACAATACCGAGCTTCTGAATTGGTAACCAAATATATTCATTCGGAAGGCAGATCTGTAAGTATTTGTGACAGAGCTTGACTGCACAGAATCCTCTGTAAACTCTGATAATATACCAGACAGAGATGAAATATTCTTGTGGAGGACTGGTGATGGAGATGGCAATCCAGGCATGCCTGCCAATGGAAAGGATTCTGAGGAGGCCTGTGACACAGCATCCGCAGTGGCTATAGTGTAACAAATTGATGCATGAGAGAGAGGGCGCTCTGCTGCCACAGCAACAAGTGCTGCATCCGACAACACAGCTCGCAAAGATTCATCCTCCTTCCGTGCCTGTAAGATTTGTTTGTGTCACACAACGAAAAATTTAGAAATCTGTCTGTTGAGGCACCTGAGAATTCATAAGGCCCAAAGAATTTCCTCTCAGATAACACAGCACACATAGCAAACTGCAGAAGATGTCGAGTGCAAACAACACATAAGGATGCAGAGCACAAATCTCAAATGTGGATGGAAGTTATCTTAACAGCTAAAGCTCAGAATGTAGTCACTTCTCACCACCAAGTCCCGCCATTCACATAGCCTTATTACCAACTTCCGCAGCTGCTCATCATCCTGCACATCAGATCACACATATACATCATGGGCTGTGCTAGAACTCCTGAAAATATCTCAGCTGAACATTGAGTGTGGGGGTTGTTCTCTCATCCCCACACTCTAAAAAATAGCTCTGCAGAAAAAACCTCCATGAGATCCAAAGAAGAAAAACCTAACTGCATACCTCTGAAAGTGACACAAAGCTTTGGTAACTGTGAAATCGGGCCAGCAAAGAAGTAGCCAAAATCGTTGATGACACCCCAATTCCATCTTTCTCATAAAGTTGCAGGCACAATAGATTGGAGCGGCGCACAACCTCTGTCATGGGGTCCTTGTGCTTCCAGGTATCTCCATTCTCCTGTCTTCCACCTGCAGCAACAAAGTCTCGTCCTTCTAAACCTACCCATATTCTCCAGACTTGCAGAGATTGAAAACTGGAAGCTCGTACAAACACAATACACTATATGCTCCCTTGGATGATACAGTAATAAGTCTTGGGTGACAAAAGAAGGCTTACAAGGTTGCAACAGTTCTGCACACAGACAATGGGCAATGTAGAGCAGGTAGTGAGCATCTGTGCGTGCATACTGCTCCATCTCAGTAGACAATGGTCGCAGTCGCCAATCTGCCCGCTGCAAAATACAGAATGCATCAATGCCTGTTGAAAAACAGTGTGGTAACTTCCCAACACAAAGTTTTGAGCAGCTGGACTTTCAGTCAGGAAGCACAACAGGTTTCACATGAGAGACTTTAGTTCTCAACTGAGTGAGTAACACACAAGAATTATTCGAAAAACTGCATCACATGTGAGGAAGCAAGAAGGTGTTCACATGCAAGTACTGCAACCACAACATAGCAGTTTACCTGGTAAACTTTGTTGACTGCAATGCCACAGTACGTCTGCAGTAGATAAGCCAATGATCTCTGTGGCTTTCCTAATACATCACATGCCTGCAAATGTAAGCATACCCAATCACTCTTTCCAATTAGGCAACCTGCAAAGAGACCAGGTCTGCTCACAAATGCAAAATGGTTGACACTGCTATGCCAGGGAGATGACATTGCTTGACTGTGTGCATACTCAAGAAAGAAAAGACTTACACGAGCAGTGTCAAACAAGTTGGCAATGTAAATATGAAAATCTCTTTGCAACCACAGAATATCACTATCTGCACCATGGAACACCTGCAATTGCACCACACTGAGAAGTATTGATAGCTGACACAACAAACCTGGGAGCTCTAACCAAACCCATCAAAATGTAGTAGCATCATTAAAGGGCTGCCAGTTTTGATGCCATCAAGATAACCACATCAAATTCCCAACAGAGTGTGTTGAACAGAGTGAAACCCAAAAGTCCACAATGAACCTGAGCTGACAATGGGCACAAAACAGACACACAAACAAGGTAATGGAAACCAAAAAGATAAGCTTCAAAAGACTGAAGTCAGTGGTGTCTGGCAAGCTCTACCTATTCAGCCCCAATTGCAAGCTAAGGATTGTGTTTTGACTGTACCTTGCAAATGGCAGGATTAGCAAATATAGGTTGGAGAAGCTGCATGTCGTCATGCAGTGCAATGGCATCCAGCAGAAAGTCAGTTTTGGGTGTTGATATCTGCTCTCAACCAGACCCAACCAGCACAACCAAGGGCCACTGACAAGATCAATAACAACCACATCCCCTTTCACTGTAAAAATCAAAGCCTGAACTAAACTGGTTCTGATAACCCATTTCATGTATCTGCAACAACATTCCTGTATCAGTTTGTCCTGAATTATACCACCTCACTACCTGATATGTGTGAATCTGACAGGAGCATAATCACAAAGTCAGGGGAGGCTACCTGAATGAGGGCTGTGAAACCAAGGAAGGAGTGGGTACTATGCTGTTCTGTGTCCACGCCAATTTCTTTCTCCTCACTTAGCAGCTCAACCAATTTCTCAAGCTGACCTCTTGTTTGCACCCAAGAAGCCTCTCCTTCTATAGCAGGTGGAATTCCACTATCATCCCTGATTGAGTCAGACAACTTCCATGGCTCCTCAGCAAGTGCTCGAATAACATCACCGTAAGGATGCCCATGCTGTGAGCCTGCCACTGGCACACTCCAATAAAGTCTGCTTAGACATTCTCCTTACAGTGAGTTCTAGCTTAGCAATAGAGACAATGATGACCATGGAAAACAAATTTGAGAGCAACATGGGAGAAGACAATCAAACCCATGACATTTGTACATTCACACTTGAGTAGCGACTTTCAGCAACAGTAAAGTTACAATTTGCAGAATAGACACATCAGACCTAAAGGCATTCCATCAGTGTATCTGTTGATCTGATGAGTTGTTTCAGCCTTAAACCCTAACCCTAACAAACATCTAATGGACCTTTGAAGAAACCAACTTGGGAAGCCATGCCCTATTTTTGAATCTGTTCTTTTGAAGACACAAAGAAAAAAAGGGATTGAGTGTCCAGAATTCAGTTTAGAAACTTGTCCCAGAAGGTAAAGAATTTCTTGTTGTTTTGCAATATTCAAAATAATTAAAAGCTTACCATTTTCTCCTTGAGGATGGAGATGACAAAAAGGTAATGACGAATTGTCAGCCAGCACTCTCTTGAACTTTCTCTGTGGTTTTTCTCCCAATGATCTCAATAGCAGCTGCTTCCGATTCCGATGATGATACAAGAGAAGTGCCAGAGAGAACGTCACACAGCCTGATACTGCAACTATGGATGCCAATCTGCTCAGATGTGCCTCCTCCATGTCGAATGTTCTCTTTACTCCTCCTACTGCACCATTCCCTTGTCTCCAATTGAAAAACCCCTTTCTCCTCCTCCTCTTTTCACTGGCGAATCTTCCTATTTCCAACAACGACAACAACTACTACTACAACTACTACTCTTTCCACTTCCTCTTCTTGCTCAAACAATTCTCTTGCTTCGCAACAAACAAAATCAACTTCTTCTCTTCCTCCTCTTCTTCTTCTTATTCACATAGGATCAAGAGCTTGACTTCAATCCTGTCCTATGATGCTGTAACTAAACCAAAGCAGGTTTGACCCAAAACCTCTTCCCCAACGTTGTTGGTACCCACAACATCTTCTGTTGTGGGCAATGCTTCTTTGATTGCTAACCAAAGCCTGCTGCAACTGCAAACCTCTTCCCCTGAGTTGTGGGTACTGTTTCTTTGATGCTAGCCAAATGTGAAGCAACTGAAATCCTTCTTCCCTGAGTTGTGGGTAATGCTTCTTTGGTGCTAAACAAAGTCTGCAGCAACTGAAAACCTCTTCTCTGCCTTGTGGGTATTGACTCCTTCTTTGATACTAGTCAAAACTGCTGCAACTGAAAAACCTCCTCCCTCTGTTGTGGGTGGTGCATCCTTTTGTTGGGTAATTGGAACTTCTTTGATGCTAGCAGAAGCAGCTGGTGTAATTGAAAACCTGAGAAGCTGGGTATGATTGAAACCCAAAAATCTCAGAAGCTGGGGTAACTGCAAAACCTCAGAAGGTGGTGTGATTGACACCCTAAAACTTCAGAAGGTGGTGTAGCTGATTGAAAACCTAAGAAGGTGGGGGTGTGATTGAAACCCTAAAACTTCCTCAGAAGGTGGTGTGATTGAAATCCTAAAACCTCAGAAGGTGAGGTGATTGAAAACCTCTTCCTTTATGTTGTGGGTAACTAACTGCTCTCTTTGCTATCACTGATGCATTCCAAAAGGCTGGTATGACTAAACACTAAACCTACAGCTGATGATACACGAGGGTGTGAACAAGCTTCTCACAGAGTAGTGTGGCTCTCCCCTTTATGACAAAGTTCCAACCAGCAACAATTCAATTCAAATAGGAAATGTATTAAGGACTGGGAACACCCCTGATGACTCTACAAAGTAAGCCAGCTTACTCTGCAAAGTCATCAGGGGCATGCTCATTCCCTTCATACTTCAAATGGTTTTGAACAATTATTATGATTTTGGATATTGATAATTATGTTAAATTATGATCATTGAAAAGAATAGCTTCATGAGTATGTTAAATTCCGAATAGTTACAAGGACATGTAATTGATGAGGACAACAATGTCAGCTTGGATGAGATTTCTGCACTCTCTTTCTTTTACATGCCTCCTCATAGTTTGTGATTAGCAACAAGGTTGTATCAAAATGATAAAAAGTCCCAAGATTCCTGCAAAGGTGTCTCAAAAAATTTCAATTTTGTCAAGTTATGAATCATGTATTTTTGTGGACTCGTAACACTTGCATGTGAACTTCGATCATATCAATAACAAAGTTGTAACTTTTGAAAAAACCTTTCCATTGTCTTATCACATGTTCAATTTAGAAATCATGTGAACCATATAATCTAGACTTTAATGGTCAAGAATGAAATCAAGAGTTTGTCTTCTAACCACTATTTTGCTCACAACTTGAACTTCAAATATTCAAATGTAAAATGCAAACTCATGTTCAATATTTACATTTCAAGATCTTTTCAATGGTCTAAAGAATGGCCTCATTTGGACACCATGGGACTCTAATTCTCAAATGGTTTTCCCACTTTGTGAACCCCAAATGAGAATTTTTTGTTCACAAATGAAATGGGCAAATCAATTAATTGGTGTTGTAGGGTTGCTCAAGCCCATACAATGATGAAAATATGTATCATAGGCATGAAAACTATGAAGGCGAAAAGATTTTCAAGATACATGACAATTAAAATAAACTATGACAAAAACAAGTTTAAACTTAAATTCAAACACAAAGTATGAAAATCAAAAATCAAAACATAGTGTGCAAAATGAATGTTCAAACATAATTTTATTTTGATAACATGTGAAACATGAATTTGAAATGAAACAAACAAACAAAGCTATGATGCAAAATTGTATTTCAAACTAATGTTGAACAAATTAAAAATAATGAAGTCTTACCTTTATTTATATCCCTTGGGAGACCTAGTTCAAAAAAGATTTCATATGTCCACCGTTCAAAAAATTGAAAACCCTTCTCAACAATATGTAAATTATAAATTAATTATAAATAAAATGTTCACGATAAATAAATTACTTGTTAAACTACAAACTAACTAAATTAAATATAAATTATGAATGAAAAGTTGACAATGATGGATGAATTTAATGGATGGAATTAATCCATGATGATGATAATGATGATGTTAACAATTGTGACGCTGATGATGATGATGGTGATGTTGGTGATGATATTACAGATGTCATTCACAATAATATGTTTACATGAAGAACCACCATGTTTAATCAAAATGAAATATCTTATGAAAGTTTTTTTTTTTAATTAATTTTTTTGAGGAATATTATCAAACATGAAAGGTTTGATTTTGATTCTTCAATCAAGAAATTACTGAAAAATCGAATGTAAATGAAATTGATTGTTGCAGCCTTTACTTGGATGCATAAACTTTCAAAATGAACAATAAAATGTCTTTCCTAGTATCAAAAAAAATTGGATGTTTCCAAATGGAATTGGCTTTTCACTTAAGTCAAAACACCAACAAGATTCCCAAACTTAACTTTCACTTTAGAAGTTAAAATTTTTGAAATGTTTTGAAAGTTCAATATTTGGATCAAGGTTTGGTTTCGAAAAATAATAAATCAAAATGGGGGTCAAATTTTTAAAATAAAAGTTTGTGACATAAGTTATGACCATTTGAAAGGTCAAGAATCAAATTGTCAAAATAATTCATAATCAATGTTTTCAATTTTCAAATCAATTACAATTAAAAAGCTTGATATGTTGTTGAAAAATTAATTTCAATCGTTACAAAAAAAAATTTGAAATCTTTCACTTAGGCTACAAAATGAAAAAGTTGTGAACCTTCGAAATGACATGAGTCATAACCAAGTAACCAAGGAAAATGGTGATTCATCACAAGTTTGACCCATATGAGTTTAATGTGAATCTAAGGTGGGTCCATGACCTAATTTTGATTCCAAATTGCATTAACCCATAAATTTCAAGGTGGACCAATTTGGTCCACCATAACCCCAACATGTGTAGCTCCTACCAAATGAGCAAAACTCAATGTGCATGGTGTTCAACTACCAAAACCAAAAAGCCATTGCACATTTCTAATTATTTTCCCATGAGAAAAATCCAATGCTTGAAGTGTCACAAAATTTTGCACATGAAGGGCATCATGCATGTTGAAAAAAAAGTTCCAAGCTTGGGATAGTTATTTACAAAACACAAGGACATGCTCAAAAAGCTAATCACATCATCAAATCACAAAAAACAACCTTCATGTTCCCACATATCCAATTAGTTGTTTTTGGTTTCCAAATGATGTTGTACATTCGATGAACAAAAATTCCCATGATGTTGTTCATCATTTCTAATTATTAACCAAAAAAGAAAGAATGAGTGATTTGAAACCATGGGAATCCTCATCTTCTAAACCTCCTCAATTCACATTGAAAATTTGATGATACCAAATTTTATCTTGTTTGTTTGTGGACTCCACATTGTACACATCTCCATTCAATGGAGGAGGATGAGCATAAGTATGATAAACAAGTGACAAAGTTTAAGGAGACTTGATTTCTTGCTCTTTTTTGGATTTTTTTTTACACCTGACTCATATGCATGTTTTTTATCTACCACCAAACTTTTATGGAAAATGGAACAAAACATTTCATGCTAAGTTTTCAAAGAGTTCCAATTTTGAAGGTTGTTTGAAACTAGAAAACTCCAAACTTGTCAATGGTGGCAATTTTTCATTTCTCATTCAAATGTAATTCCATTTTACTAAAACATCCAACTTGAAGTCTTCTACAACTTCACCAAGTTGAATTTTCCAAATTCCAACATTTTATATCACTTTTAAATGTGTTTGTGAGAGTTGATCCATTTTTGTTTTAGAGTGAGGCATTTTTGCTCAAATGTCAATTAAAGGATAATCACTTGTAAACAAATTGATCAAAAAGCGCTTGTGAAGAAATGAATTAATCAAGAAAAACAAATATCATTTCATTTTAGTTTCATCTTGGAGCTCTTGCAAACCATTTTTGTCCCATTGTGAAGAACTAAGGAACAAACCTCAAGTTCTATCTTTCTACTTTAAAAGCACATCACTTGTACAAGAACTATATGTTCACAACTATTGTGAGTCCATATTCAAATTTTCATTATAATAGCTCGAATCCAACTCAATGTGGATGGACACATTGTGGGGACAAGAATCCTATAAAGCTAGATAGAAGTCATGGCGAGAACAAAATAACTTAAAACCTTAAAGCCTACCTTGATATGATATTGTGTGCTCCTCAAGCTAGGTATTTAAAAATTTTGACCCTTTGCACAATGAAGGGTATTAAAAGGTTCTTGGGTTGAATACTTCAAAAAAATGATCTTTAATCATAATCAAAGTTAACAAGAATGTTTGACATCCCCAACAAGTTTATTGATAAAAAGGTGTTTTTGTTGCAAAGAAAGTCTACATGGTAAAATACAAAACAAACCCAGCTTCCACACATCACATTTGCACCCTGAACAATAAAAACTGAAATAAAATAAAATCGCACAACACAGATCCAACACCCACCTTTGGAAGAAAAAGCCATGTGATATTATGAGCAGGGAAGACGCAACAAAATTTCCCTGAAGATCTATCACACAAAATAATTTGCTTGGAAATCCATCAGCAACACTTCACAGCACATGATGTTATTACATCTTCAACACAAATGTGTAAAAGCAATAGCCCCTAACAATTGTAAGACTGGAATTGAGAGAAAAGTTTATAATTAAACATGTTACAAAAACCTTTCATTAATAGTTTGCATGTGGAAACAAAGAGGTCAAACCTAAATGGACTAGAGACCCTAACTTATCCAAACAGTGTTGAATATTCAAGTAATTAATCTGATCCTGAAAATAATCATTAGGATGAGGCTCTTCTATAGGATGGTGAATCTAAAACTCTCTGCTAATCTGCTGTTGTGTGCCAAAAGAAAAAAAACTCTCTGCTAAGAATACTGACAAGAAAAAGCAAGATTAGGGCATAAAACAGCCCACAGATTCAAGGAGCCAAATCTTCTTCCAAACATGGGTACTTGAAATAGCACTCCATTTTTAGGAGGCACTAAATATGACTGCTAATCTTGGGTTTCAATCTTCTTGCCAAGTAAACAACATGACCATTTGTATTCTTTGATTTACATTTAGTTGTTTCGGAAAAGGGTGGCTATATTTTGCGCATAACTGGATCTTGGGCCCACACTAGGTAGGTTTGTTTGTTTTCCTTCAAAAATTCTGTTGTGCTAACAGCCTGCAGCAACAAGGAAGTTGTCATATGGACCACAAGGGGGAAGTTTGAGACCCTGTGACTCACCAGCACTTGGAGATGATAGCCATATGGGTTTCAATGTTGGGCTCTGGCTTCTACTCCCTGAACGAGAAGTGCCATTTCTAGCATCTTCAAATTCTTCATCAGACTGTAAAAAACAAGGAAAAAAAATTAGTAGAGAAACACACACCCAACACACCCACATCACACTAGTAATAGAATCCATATTCCTCCATCAGATGTCGCTGGAAATACAGCACACTACTTGGCAAGAGATGAAGAACACTTTACCTTGCCTTCGAGAGTCTCCTCACCATTGGGAAGGGTAATGGCCAGAGGAGTAGTAGCCTTGCTGTCCAACTTCAACACATCTGACAATTTCTTATGAGTCCCTGCTCCAAATGCTTCACACTGGCTTGCTGTTGCACTATATGAAAGAAGCCTGTCTGAACTGGATACAGTCCCAACTTGGGCTGCTGTTTCCAAGGCCTGCAACCCACACAAAAAATTCAAAATCTTTCTGAATGGAAATCAAGACCAGAGTTAGTCTGTTATTTTAAGTTTTATCACTGTCAAAGGTTTCAATTCTTGAGGTTAGGAATGAGCTCAGTGAACAAACCTCCTGAACAAAAACAAACAGAAGGCTACCATCTCTGCAAAGTTACATAAGAACCCAGGAATATCAAATTTTTACTTCCATTCCCTACTTCAACCAAAGTCGAAAAGAAAGTTTACCGATGCTAGAAGCTGAGACACGCCAGGGGCTCGTGGTGTTGGATTGGGCCCGGCAGTGTCCCTCAACAGACGAGGCAACTCAGGACCTGATGGGTCACTTGTCACTTCCTCATCTGCTGGTACCAGCTGTGACTGAGATTCAAGCACAGAAATGTGTAAGGCTACTCTCAATTTTGCAAAAAGGAAAGGAAATGAGCAACATCTCAATTCAAAAGTACAGAATCCTGCTGTGCCTAGTTGATCTGATGAAGATGGCAACACCTTCAAGCTGGAGTGAGTTGGTAGAGACAGAGAAAGAGGACATACCTCATCAAAAGAGATAGAGTCCAGGGATATAGTCCTGGCAGACCGTGAACTATGAGAATTGAAGTATAAAGAAGAACCTAGTACATCACTATCTTCTGGAACAAACTGTTGTATCAACATTGCCTTTAGACCTGGCCCAACTGCCTGCAAAACATTGACAAACAGTGGAGGGATGACATCACATCATGAACAAAAGCAGAGCAAAATAATCACATTTTTTATGTAATGGCAGTACAAATATTCAGTTCCCTACCATCAATATCATATCCTATAAATGCAAAAGTGCCAGATCCACCCCATAAAAATAAAAATAAAGTTTTTAGAAAGTCTTTTGAAGCCCTGATCAAATGATTTTGTTTTCCAAATCTCTGTTCATCGGATTGGCATCCATACCAAGTTCCTTGCACATTAGATACATTTGACAGAAGAAAAGAGTCAAAAACAAGCTAGGGGGAGGAAACCAGAAAAGAAATAGGAGCAATCATTGACCATAAACAACTCTGAGTGTCACATAGAAAACATACTTGGCATGGTAGCCAGTTTACCTCAACTAGTGATGGGGATGCCTCTACAATACGAGCTGCAAGAGCTTCATTTGATAAGTCCCCAGTTAGAGAAATGCGGGCCAGAGAACTCAATGCGGCATTGTCATCTGAAGGTGTTCCATACTCCTTGGCAAATACAGCAGAGTTTGCTGCTGTGAGAGTGCTTTCTTCTGTAAGCTCCAGAAATGGATCTTTCTGCACTCATGTTAACAGTCCAGAATATAAGTAAAATAATCACACATGAAACTTTTGAGGCTCTTGTTAATTTGTAATCATTTTGCACATCAAAGCAAAACCTCCAACTAGAATATCCAGTCTTTTTGATAAGACAACTGAAAAAGGACAGAGTATTATCTCACCACAAGAGGAGTAAGAGGCACTTTGGCAGGTGCAACAATTTGAGAGAGGTTGTAGGTCTTTGCTGCAAAGAGAATCATTGCAGTTGCCAGTGTAAACAAAGACCTTCGTCTTGCTGGAGAAAATTGGATAGCTGAGCAGTACAGTGTCAGACCCAGTTATGTCAGTAATGAATAATTAACAAATTGCAGTCACAAGATCTATTGCCCCTCAATGTAGGATACAGTGGGAAGTAGGCAAGAATGTCCACCACCATGAAGCAACAAGATATATTTGCTGATGCAAGCTCATATTTTGAATTTGGAATGGGATGTTGACTTACCAGAGGTATCAAGGGCAAGACTCCTCAGTGAGAGTGCCAACTGTAATGCTCGCAGCTGTGTGGCATGATTAGAACTCTGCAATTGTGAGATTCAACCAACAAATCAGAATGTGTAATTGAAACAGAGAAGGGGAAAAGAAATTGTAATCAAAAGAATCAATCACAATTAGAGAAGGCATAAATACAACAATAGCTTCCAGAAACTGACATACAACATAGCTAGACCTTTAAAACTCTTCTGCCCTTTAGCAGCAATTGAACTGCACATGAAACTCTAATGCTGGATACATGTCATTGGGGACTGGAGCACAAAATGAGTTTTGGTATCTGACCGTGGGTCTTGAGAATATGAGTGCAAGGCTGTAGGTGTGAGCGATAGCTTCATAGCTTGGTGGCCAGTTGTCTGCCATATTAGCTTCCAGCCACAGGGTGGAGAACAGCAGCTCTACCTGGTGCCCAGCAAGCCTCACAGTTGTCATCTCCTGCCATGCCCAACAGTCACCACACCAAAACTTTTCAGCAGAACAGAGCGGAATGCACAGCCCTAGCAGCCCTAGCCTTCCGAAGACAAACACTCAGGAACACCTAAATCTTAATGTGTATTTCATTCAAGAACATCTTCCAATAATGCATTTGGAAAGTTCAGCCCTTTAAATCCCAAATGCACAGTGATATTAACATGATAATCAAACTAAGTACTGCTATCTCCCACTAGTCTTCTTGAATGCATTTGCTGTATATCTCACAAACATCCATCAACACCAAATTAGACCTAGATTTGCACACACAATATTGAAGTCATCAGTTCACTCAGGACTTGGAAGCAAGCAACATGTGTCAGGGTGTTACAGTCTCTCGGGTGCCTGCTGAGGGCCTCCTCAAATGTGCCATGGAGCGACCCAAGCTTAATCTGAAAGCTTGAAGCCGACTGGGACTTGCAACAGGATGAATGTCATCTTCCCGTCCACCACCAACTTCCTCTCTCCCCATGCTGTCAGTCTTCCCCACACGCCTTCCCATGCTATTTGTTCTTCCTTTAATCTGGCCATCTTTATCACCAGTCTCCAGTTCATCATCACTGTCCAGAAAGCTTCCTGTACTCCTTTCTTTTCTCAACCTCTCAAAAAGCACAGCTGCAGAAGCAAATGCTGATACCCTCCTCCTACTCCTGGTGGGTGATGCTGCAGCAGACACATCAGCATATGGAAGAAATTGCTGTTCATAGCGAGATGACTGAGAGGCAGAAGCTGGCACAAGGAGCACAACCAGAATTCGATGTGCACCAATCCGGGTCTCAGCATCTGGGTGCAACATAGCTCGCAGGAGTTCATTAAATAATGCTTCTGGGAATTCCTGTGGTCAACAGTGGTACCAACTGCTTCCGAGTTAAGAACATGATGAGAAAATCCTGTCAAACTTCTCGAACTTGGGTTATGTCCAGGAGTACTATATTTGCATTATGAGGAGTATAGACAGGCTTTGTCCATAAAGGTTTCACAAGCTGCAGATGGGTGTCCACATCTGTACTACACAGTAACAACTCCGCTGCATGCATGTTGATTCTTGCCACTGCAGATGCACAAACTAGAGATAAAGGATGATGCATACCTGATGAGTATATAGGTGGTCAGGAAGGTAGGCCACTGCAAGGGCCAACACAGACACAGCTTGTATGGTGCTTCTTGCAATCACAGTCTTTGTTGGCAGCTTCTCAAGGGTTGCTGCCATCATATCAAGTACTGGGCCCGCATCTCCCACCTTTAGCAAGCCAAAACACATAAGAAAACCTCAATACCTACTTGACAATTCTGATCAATTTCAAGCAGAATGTAACTCAACAATCCAACCATAAACATACAGGAGTGACACTGAGGAGTGTGATTTCAATCCTGAGGGCTGCAAGTAATAAAGATAAAGAAAGTATGTGAGGATGTTAACTTCAACTTCCAAGGGGATGACAGTGATACAAGGAACAAGTGCCAAGGAGAAGACAGGTAAAACTTACCCTCCTTCCAAGCTCCATCAAGCATTCCTCAATTGCTGTTTGAAGTGCAGAGTTCTGTTCTGGAAAATCCTTGTTATCCCCTACCACCATTGAAGTTTCCATCCCGGACTGCAGACTTTTCTGCAGATGCCTTAAAAGGTCACTCATGGCTCCAACTTCAGCAACTGTTGCCTTTGCCTTTGATTGACGAGCCAAAACTGCTGTCAATGCAATGATGTTTGTCTTTGTGCTCAAACTTTCTTCCACTTTCTTATGATCGAGGTGTCTAACAAGTGCCGCCAGCAACAACTGATCATTTTCTGTACAAATACAAAGAAACATGCAGTAGGGTGTTGAATGACTGGCGTTTCAGATGCTGAATTAAAAACCACCCTCCCCAATGTCTATGAGTCTACAGGACTGAAATGGTCTCAAAGATATCCAAAACCAAATCTGCTGGAAGGAAGGGGAAACAGAGCAGAAGGCTACAAAGAGTGGGTGTTTTGAGGAGTCTAAGGGCACAAGGCAACAGAGTCAACAAAACATACAGGCAGTACACAAAACATGTATACCATATGGAAAGACTGATGGATCAAGAATGAAAAAAAATTTATTTGTCCAACACTGACCTGTTTTTTCCATGAAGAGTTGGATATCACCTAAGACTGCAAGAGCCAAACCATGCTGAAGTGACCAGTGCCTGCCCTTATCAAAGTACCGAAACATGGGTTCCAACATGCGTCGCACTGTGGTTGCCTCTTTTGCCAGCGATGCCACATTCTGCAAGCATACCTGTGACCACACAGAGGGCATCTCCATCTCTTCCCTGCCAGATTCCATACAAATATATGTCTTCAAAAGCATAGGTCTGAAAATAGATGAGGCAGTTTTGGAGCATACATAGAACTCCAACATTTGCATGATGACCAAACAGTTGATGGCTTCTGCCTACTGTATACTCATGGTACAGGTAACGACCTTGTAAGGTTTGAAGGATCTTTCATGTGAGACTGCATTTTGTGATGTTGCAGCTTGTGCATAGCCTCCCTCATGGCTGCGACTGCACGAGCACGACTATCTGATCTCATCACTTCCTTCACCCGGTGGTGTTGTGCCCCTCTTTCATTCTCATCTGTTCCAGTTTCAAGAGATGGAAGAGCATAGTTCTCCAGTGCCAGTGTGACAATCTACAAAATTCATAATCCCAAACCCATTCACACTGTTGAGTACACTTCTTGTCAGAAGTAACACAGAAGAGAAAGAACCATCACTCACTCTAACATATTCCATACTACAAGTACTCTGAAGAGAAACCTACATTTCCAAACTGAGAAACACAATGCTTTCCAATCTGGTGCTTGACAGACAAAACCAGATACACCAATAAGCAAATCAAAGCAAAAGTAGGCAACCAGAAGTGCACCCACCTCATCAAATTCAGTAGATATGTGTGAGTGCTGGCCCATGAATCCCACCTGTCAATAATAACAAGGCATCAGTATCAGAGGAAAAGTGAAACAAGAAACATTTACATCAGACTTGCAACTTACCTACCAAAATAGTGCCAAGAGAATCAGGAATTGTGTTTCAACACTCGCTGCTAATCTGTACCACAATTCATGTTGCACATTTGGGCTCAATGGCTGCAGAGAATCTGCTTCTGCTTGCTATACAGAGCAAGCAAAACAATAGATGAATGAGAATGCCATGCCTAAGCCATCATTAAGTGTGCTGAAATCACCAAACAAGAAAATAGAATAAAGATGTGGTAAAACAAGTTGGTTTATGTTGTAGTCTAGGCACCATGTCTGCAAGGGCTTGTAGGCCAGCTGCTCGAATAGGCAACTGCTTCTTTGGATCACCTTGTTCATGTCCTAAAGCACATAGAGTTGGAACAAGTGCATCCAAGTTGCGTATATACGTGGCATCAGCCTACCCACCACAAAAAACCCAAATTTATGTCAACGATCTTTCCCTCCCTTTTAAGACTCATGGCTCCTAATGATCAGCTAAAATCAAATTCTTGTATGAACCCAGAGTAAAACATATTCTTCCAATAGCTTATCCAGTTTTTTGAGAAGTTAGGACATCTTGGAAACAATTTTTTTGGTTGAGTTTGCCCCACAGTTCCCAAACATGTAAACAAAGGAACATGAATTTGGAACTCCTGAACTCAATAGCAGCAAATGCACTACAGCACCTGTCAGGAAACAGCCGCCAGCTGAGATTGGGAAAATAACTTTAGGGCAGCCTACTCTACTTGTTCAGATAGATATTCACTTTTTCAGCTCTCATGCCACTCATTGAGATTGTCTAAAACAAAGTTGAAAATGGTGATGAGCTGGGACTAAATATACCTGATAACGTATAAAGTCCACCAGTGTTTTGCAGCCAAGAATCCGCATATCATCTTGTCTTGTTTGATCAAGAAGGATCCGAATCATGTTCAGTGCGCTGATTGCAAACAGTGACCTGCCACAAGAATATCATGTCTCAACATATCCAATGGCTGTAGGTGGGTAGGACTTCAGGTGACTTCCAAAAGTCATCCACTTTGTGGTGGGAACAGCAGAGGTGACTCAACTTTGAAACTGAGATGAGACCAACAAATTAATGTTAAGACAACCACATACATTTCATCTCTGCATGTCATGAAAAGTTTGGAGTATGTGGCCATCACTGCGCGCACAGATCCATGGTGTTTATTTTGAAGCTCCTTCTGGCCTTTTTGCTCAAGAGCACTAGCAATCTGTAGAAAATTCCACACTTCAATACTCAGATCACCCTTTGCAAGCAAGTGCCATTGCTCTGTTTCCATGGCAAATGGTTTGAGGTATCAGGTGTCTGCCTTTTCGTTTCCTCCCACCCCAACTTGAGCTTCCAGCAGATTATCCAATTATGTTTCCTCCATCCCAGCCAGTACTTCAACTCCATTAATTGCATTCAGAAACTAGTGGTGGCTTAGCTGAGACCCTCTATTCCATGCAGAAAAGTATAAGTTTAAAATTCAAACTAACCTTTGGGATACGCATTGGATTTTTTGATGCATACTCTGCCAACTTGCTAATTTTACGCGAATTTGGGGCCTCATCCTGCACAATTCCAAATGAAAACACTGATTTTAGGACCCCGCTAAGACCTGGAATCAGGCCAAATTGCCTGATCTCTGAGAGGAAGAACATCAACCAATTGGCAAAGAAAAAGGCTACTACAAGCTTCAAATGACCTAACATAAGAATAGAAAAAGAGTCCACATGTACATAATAGACAAGGACTGGACTGAACTTAACTTCCTGACATTTCCAGTAACATGAACACCTTCCAAGAAACGCCCTAACTGGAAGAGATTCCATTCCCAAACATGTCCAGTAGCAAGCAACACATGCACAAAACTCCATGCACTATCACTCCTCATCAAATCGAATCTTAAAGTTGCAATCAGATCAAAGAAGTCTCAAAATCAAATTGATCTTGTAAAACCCTGAAGCCATTGCAAGAATTTTACAATTCAAACAAATGGCAGAGTTGAGGGAATCCAGAACATTCATCATACACCCCAAATTCCACACACAGAAGAAAGTTGATCCTAAGTTCTGATTGATTCCAAAATGCTGCCTGATTGCCACAATGCAAGCAAAGCCTACTCCAAGCTTCCAATGACCTAAACATTAAAAAAAAAAAAAAAAACCCAAAACCAAAAACACACAAACAAACAAACACAAAACCCCAAAACACCAACAAACACAACAACACCCCA
>Ga0116227_10005529_pt1 | contig 26534 bp, 22 predicted proteins | sample S1TSphgellanicum_FD_89693 | JGI IMG/M metagenome (GOLD analysis project Ga0116227, IMG submission 89693) | Host-associated microbial communities from peat moss isolated from Minnesota, USA - S1T2_Fb - Sphagnum magellanicum MG | ecosystem: Host-associated > Plants > Peat moss > Unclassified...
ACTGCGGTAAAACGTGGGAGAGTAGGTCGGTGCCCAATCTTAAAGTTAAACCCCCTTCAGTAATGATGGGGGTTTCTTGGTTTAGGAAGAATTTGTAATGAGGAATGTTATACCTTCCCAAGGTAAACTTCGGTTTCATATTTAAATACAACTTGGTTATCTTGATTGTATAAATCAAAAATCTCCTTTAATAGTCGGGCAAATTCAAGTCCATCTTCCGTATTCTCAGCCGGTACGTATGATGATGAGAATGCCCTGCCTGCTAAACTTTCGTAATCAAAAACTTGTTGATTAAGGAATTTGGCTAACGTATATTCACCATCCTTAAAAAACTGCTCAAAGTTTACACCTTTTAAATGCTGATGGTCCACTTCTTTGTAATCGGGAGATTTGTGTTCCAGTAATTTGTCATAAGCCTTAGAAAAATCATCAGTATTTGTTAATCTATTATTCCAAATTAAGGCTACATATTTGTTATTATCCTTTAATATTCTCTTAAACTCTATCGCTGTATTAACCGGATTAAACCAATGGAACGCCTGTGCGCAAACTACAAAATCAATAAAATCTGTTTGAAGGCCGGTATTTTCAGCAGTTCCATCTATAGAAATGAATTTTTTATCTCCATCAAGCATATTTTCCGCAGCTTTTCGCATATCTGTATTGGGTTCTACTCCATAAACAGTAAATCCCTGATCTAATAATAGCTTAGAAAATATACCCGTTCCAGAGCCTACATCAGCAATTAGCGAGTTTCTATCTAATTGGCATTTCTCTATTAAATAATCAATTACTTCAGTAGGATAGCTGGGCCTATATTTTATATAATTGGATACCCTGTTCGAGAATCGTTTGGTTGCATCTGTTTTCATAATTATAGGACAACAAAAAAGGCGCTTTGTATAAAGCACCTTATATTTTAATGATATCTTAATTAATAACTCGTTGAAATAAAAAATTCTGCTTCAAATACATGCCCATGATCAACATGTTGTATTGCCTCCTTGGCTTTAATATCCGTAACGATGCCTTCCGTATCCGAATAACCTAACCAGGGCTCAATACAAACAAAATCGGCACCACTTTTGGCCCATATACCCATATGATTGAAGTGTGGGTATTGAACGGTTAAAAACTTGTCATGTTTATCGCTCTTGATGGCAATTTCTCGTGATTTGATATTTTTAAATACCAAAGCATCATTCGCAAAAAGCTCTTTGGTTAACCTTAACTTCTTTTTATCAAGTTTAACAGGTTCAGTTTTTCCAGATAAGTTACCATCTGGTGCTATGGTATGAGTTTCTAATTTTTCGTCTTGTTCAAATTCCAGGTAATAATCATCATAGTTTTCACCAGCATAGAATGGAACGTTAAAAGCAGGATGCCCACCTACCGAAAAATAGATGATTTTTTTATCATGATTGATCACCTTGTAGCATATGCGTAAAGCATTATCTATTAAAGTATAAATGATCTGGAATTCAAATTTGTACGGATAAATCTCTAAAGTTTTATCGCTGTAAGGCAACGAGAATTTGGCATGTTTATCACTGGCTTCTACCAATTGAAAAATTGAGGTGCGAGTAAAACCGTGGCGTGTGCTCGGGTAAGCTACCCCATCAACAATAATTTCGTTATTCATGGTACCACCAACAACCGGGAAAAGATTAGGTGCATGCCATGGCCACACATCAGGATCGGCTTGCCAAAGATGTTCAGTTTTATCAGTTTTATTGTAGATCGAAGTTAACTCGGCACCTTGTGGTCTGATGCTTACTTTAAAATATTGGTTCTCAATGGTAGTCATACTTGTTACGGATGGTTTATATAGTAAAGATACAATTATGCAAAGGCAAAAATGTTTTCTGCAATTATAATTATACTTTAATCGTCATCATCCTTTTTCTTTTTTTCTAATAATACAAAGGCGCTACGTTTAGGTGCGGGCATTACCGAGTTTTCACCCTTAACGTATTTCCATATCACTTCATTCAAATCCAGATCGGGTACGGCATCTTCTTTTGCAAAATTGAATGATTCAGAGCGCTTGCTGCTATTATTATCAGCCACGTTGCGTTTATCAATGTCTATCATTGCTGGTTTTACGGCATACGCTGATACATTAGACGTATTGGTAAAACAATTGTAAAGCGGCAATGCACCGGCATCATATTGGCTCATAGGTGGTAAGCCTAATATCAACTCCATGGTACGCAGCATGCCCGATGTTGAATACATTTGATGGATAACCGCGTTACGTTTAACATACGGGCCTACAACATAAGCCGGTGAACGGTGTGCATCAATATGATCGGGACCGTTCTGGGCATCATCTTCCAATATAAACACAACCGATTCTTTCCACACCGGACTTTTTGAAAGGTGTTCTATCATCCTGCCCACGGCCAGATCATTATCAGCAACAGCGGCATCGGGAGCTACCTTTCCTTTTTTCTGACCGCTGGTATGATCATTTGATATACGCAGCGTACTAAACTGAGGCACCGCATTTTTATTGACTAACGAATCAAAATCATGCTCCCAGGCAGCATATCTAACCTGGTCTGAAATATCCAGGTTAAAACCAGGTGATTGCGTACAAAGATGTCCTTTTAACGATTTTAATCCCGTTTTTCCATACTCGGCAAATTCGCCGTAACTGCGGTATGTAACCCCGGCCCGTTTGCAATAATCCCATATATAACCGTCACGCGGGTAATTGGCCAATCTTAAACCTTCATAACCGGCACTACCACCACGGTTACCGTAACTTGTGGGCCATGTTTTTTCTACAACATCGGTGGCGTAAGCGGCCATACTCCAGTTATGACCATCGGCACTAACTTCGGCATCTACATAAAAGTTATCCAACAAAACAAACTGGCTGGCTATGCTGTGTAGGTTAGGTGTTATCTTTTTACCAAATATACAAAGTGAGCTATCGCCGTTACCTTGTGGCATATCTCCCAAAACCTGATCATAAGTACGGTTTTCCTTAATAATATAGAACACATACTTGATAGGTGATTTTTCACTGCCATTGCGTGGGATAGGATTTCCATCCAAACCATCAGCTTTGATCACTTTCTGATCCGTAAAAGGTGTATTGGCGTAAACCTGTGTGGTGTAAGTTTTTAAAAGATCAGCCGATGGAGCATCGATAATAGAAAGCTGGCCTTTAAATAAGCCTGCTATATATTGCAGATCTTTTTTAGGAGTTGAACCTACGTGAACACCGCTGTTATCCGATTTGATAAACGGCTGAGGCCCTTTAGGATTAGCCATGGAAGTATAGCCCTTACCGTTTGATACCAATATCTTATTACCCAATGTTTTTACGTTGGTAGGATACCAACCCACCGGAATAAATCCGTTGCTATGGCTGCTCCCTGGTTTGCTTACATCAAATACTGCCAAACAATTATTATCCGCGTTAGCAATGTACAATGTTTTCTCATCTGGCGATAAGGCTAACCCATTTGTAGTTGACCCGGTTAATTTGGTAGGATATAATGTTGTAGAAAACCGTTCTATTACCTTACGATTTTCCGTATTAATTACCGATACTGAATTATCATTGGCATTGGCAACAAATAACACGGTACCTTTTTTATTGAGTAAAAGTTCGTTGGGGTGGCTTTCAACAGTTATGCTGCCAGTCATTTCTTGTTTTTCAGTATTGTAAATCATCACCTTGGTGCCACCCCATACTGATATATAAAGTATTTTTTCATCAGGTGATAAAATACAGCTATAAGCTATATCATCAAGGCTTACCCTTTTAAGTATTTTTTTATCTGTTAGGTTGATAACGTATAGCGAGTTATCTTCTTTAGTTACTGTATAAAGTAAGTTGCTCTTATTGGCTACCGCGATACCGGTAGGGCAAATTTTTCCTTTTGGCCAAACATCGCCTAATTTAATGGTGTCTGTTCTCCCTAACTTATTACCATCAATATTGTAAGCTAATATCCAGTTATCATTCCCTCCAGATGCATAAAGCTTTTTCTCATCGGCACTAAAAGCCAGGCCATACCATGCTTTTCCGATGATCTTTTCATCGAGTAGCTTTTCATTTTTAGGATCTATCAGTTGAATGCTTTGAGTACTTTGCCCATTATTAGTAACCGCAAGCAATTTTCCGCTTTGTGATAGCTGGATATTTAACGGCAGATCTCCTAAGGGTAATGATCTTCCAGCGGGGCTTAGTTTCCAGCCATTTGGTAATAATACCTGATCAGTTTGTGCTATTTTACCCGGTAGCTGTGCATGCGAATATTGGAATAATAAAACAGCTAAACATGTTACGAGAAAAGATCGAAATAATTTCATTTGGGCCAGTTAAGTATGTGCTTATCAAAAGTAGGCAAATACTGCTAACCATTTATGCACTTAACAAAAACTTAACCTATGTTATATTACAGGTATTCCTCTTTCATCTTTTCGCCAAACTCTTTGGCAAACTTGTTCATTTTGGGTTGGATAACAAACATGCAATAAGGTTTCATTTTATTATCCTGATAGTAGTTTTGATGATAGCTTTCTGCCACATAAAATTCGCTCGCGGGCGTAATTTCGGTTACAATGGGTTTATCAAAAACTTGTTCGTCCGTTAGTTTTTTGATCAAAGCTTCAGCCTGACTTTTCTGCTCATCCGAGTAATAAAATATGGCCGAACGGTATTGCGTGCCTACATCATTTCCTTGGCGGTTTAGTGTAGTTGGGTTATGGGTCTTGAAAAATATCACCAGCAGTTCTTCAAACGATACCACATCGGCATCATATTCAATATGGATCACTTCGGCATAACCGGTATCGCCATTGCAAACTTCTATGTAAGTAGGATTGGGCTGATCTCCACCCATGTAACCCGACTCAACCTTTTGAACGCCTTTTATACTTTGAAATATGGCTTCTGTACACCAGAAACAACCATTACCGAATGTTGCTTTTTGAATATTCATAATCTATATACAAATATAACTTCATTTTGATTGAATAGTGTTGCCCTATTGTAATCAAAAAAGCCAGACCGTATAGTCTGGCTTACAGTAAAGTTAGTTCTAGTTACCATTCCTTGAGTCGCGCATTGGATTAGCCCCGGTACTTGAACCCCGCGGCGGAGTTTTATCCTTAAACAATTCAAAGCGCGATGGAGTGTATTCCCTTGGCCAACTATTATTGGTTTCGTTAATGTCGGCTGTTTCGCGGTAAGGATCAATTTTAATACTCTTAACCTCTTTAGCTTTCGCGAAAACTTTGGTGATCTTATATTCATTATGTCGCCAAATGTATGCCGATATTCTGTCTACTTCTTTGGTGCCATCAGCATAAGTCCACTCAATAATTACAGGCATTACGGTACCACCTTTATTGCTCATGCTGAGCTCATAAAAGTAAGTTTTGGTATCGTACAACTTTTTCTCATCAACAGATAAACTGCGGTACAGCGAGTCATAACTTTTGCGGGTTACCGGGTTACCTGCAAAACGATCATACTTGCTGTAAAAATCCTGCAGCGAGGTATCAGCTTCCACCGCGAATTTCATGCCCATATCGCGGTTACGCTGCGTGCTGATATTATCCGCGGCACGGTTGTAAACCTGCTTGTCGTATCCCAATTCCAGGTCAGGACTTTTGGTATTTAAATGATAGTATTTTACGCTATCCAAAGAAATATCAACTGGGTCGGTACCAAAGAACCAACCGCGCCAGTACCAATCCAAATCAACTGCCGAAGCATCTTCCATCGTTCTGAAAAAGTCGGCAGGGGTAGGGTGCTTAAATGCCCAACGCTGCGCGTAGGTTTTAAAAGCGTAATCAAAAAGGTCGCGACCCATCACCGTTTCGCGTAAGATATTTAAAGCAGTAGCTGGTTTAGCATATGCGTTAGGACCAAAGCGGGCAATGTTTTCTGAGTTGGTCATAATGGGTTCCAACTCGTCTTTAGGCAGCTTCATGTAATCCACTATCTTAAAGGCCGGGCCACGCTGCGATGGGAATTTGCTATCCCATTCCTGCTCAGCTAAAAACTGACAGAAGGTATTCAAACCCTCATCCATCCATGTCCACTGGCGCTCATCCGAGTTAACGATCATCGGGAAAAAGTTATGTCCAACTTCGTGGATAATAACACCTATCATCCCGTTTTTGGTAGCCTCGGTATAAGTGCCGTCTTTATCGGCACGACCATAATTGAAACAGATCATCGGGTACTCCATTCCGTTTGAAGCCTCAACCGAAATAGCCGAAGGGTAAGGATAAGGGAAGGTATGTTTAGAATAAGTTTTTAAGGTATGTGCAACAACTTTAGTTGAATATCTGCGATAAAGTGGATAAGCTTCCGGACCATAATAAGACATGGCCATTGCTTTTTTACCACCCTCAATCTGTACACCCATGCCATCCCAAACTATCCGGCGCGATGATACCCAAGCAAAATCGCGAACGTTTTGTGCCGAGTACACATAAGTTTTACGTGCCGTTGCATGCCCTTTTGCTGCCTGGTTAGCTTCGGCAAGGGTTACTATTTCAACAGGTTGGGTTGCTGTTTGTGCCTGATTCCAGCGGTTTAATTGTGCCGGTGTTAAAACCTGCGCATAGTTTTGGCATAAGCCGGTACCACCAACCACATGGTCGGCAGGTACATTAATGCTTACTTTAAAATCGCCAAAAGCTAATGCAAACTCACCACGACCGGTAAATTGCTTATTCTGCCATCCCTGAAAATCGCTGTAAACAGCCATACGCGGGTACCATTGCGCCATGGTGTACAGGTAATTTTTATCAGCAGGAAAATATTCATAACCTCCGCGGCCACCAATGGTTAACCTGTCGGATATGTTATAATACCAATCTATCTTAAATACGATCTTTTCTCCCGGCATTAAAACCTTGGGCATTTCAATGCGCATCATGGTGCCGTTAATGGTGTATTTTAACGGGTTGTTGTTCACATCGCGTAAGCTAACAATATGATCACCCAGATCAAGATTATGTCCCATTATACCCTTTAATTGGTTAATGGTCATTTTTTCCTGCATTTTGCTCTCGTCAAACTTAGCACTTTCGTCGTCTTTTTTGTGCTGATTTTCATCAAGCTGCATCCAAAGGTAAGTCAGCGGATCAGGCGAATTATTATAATAGGTTATGGTTTCGCTGCCATCCAAACGTTGTTTGTCATCATCAAGCGTGGCCTTAATATCGTAGTCGGCTTTTTGCTGCCAGTATTTAGGGCCGGGTGCGCCCGATGCCGAACGGTACATGTTCGGGTCGGATATCATGGTACCCAATTGTTCAAACTTGTTGCCGTGGTTTGAACCCGGATTGTTACTGCCGTTTTGAGCCAGAACAGCCGTTGTAGTTAATAAAGATAGAATAAGAGAAGAGTATAATTTGTTCATCTGAAATGAATTTGTTGTAAGCGATCGATACACATCACCAAAGCGATACCGAATATGGCCGATGATAGAAAAAAAGTCCAGTCGCGCTGGCGCACCTTAAAAAAGTTGATTAGTAAATAAGAGATTAGCAAGGCCGAAATAACAATAAGTACTTGACCGAATTCAAGCCCGATATTAAAAGCAAATAATTCGGATACAATATTAGTACTGGTACCCAACAGGCTCTTTAAATAATTGGAAAAGCCCATGCCATGTATCAGTCCAAAAAACAGCGCCAAGATATAAGTAAAACGGATAGTTGCATTAGAACGTTGCTTGCGTAAAATATTGGTTAAGCTGGTGATCACGATAGTAACCGGAATCAAAAACTCGATCAAAGAAGTGTTGATATGGATGATATTCAGAACGCTTAACGCCAGTGTGATGGAGTGCCCAATAGTAAATGCAGTTACCAGGATGAGTACTTTGCGCCAGTCTTTGATGAGATAAGTTCCACATAAAACCGTGACAAACAGGATGTGATCATAACCTTGCCAGTTGCAAATGTGCTGCCAGCCCAGTTGAAAGTACAGGGAAAAATCTTGCATTAACGAAGTCAGTTCAAAAATATACCAATAAAAATAACGTTTTTTGCTGATAAATCAGAATTTGAAACAACGATGTTGCACTTACTCCTGCTTACCTGGTTAAATATCATCCACCCTTTTTATGTATCGGTTACCGAGGTAACGCATAACGCCAAAAACCAATCGATAGAAGTAAGTTGCCGCATGTTTAACGATGACCTGGAAAAAGCCATCAATAAATATTACAATGCCCACCAGGATATTGTGAAACCTGTGGATAAAGCCAAACTCAACCAGTTCATCAGTGATTACATCAAAAAGCACCTGCAAATTAAAGCCGATGGCAAACTGTTACAGCTAAATTATTTAGGCTACGAAATTCAGGAAGATGCCGCCTGGTGCTATCTCGAAGTAAAGGGAATTACCACGGTAAAAAAGATAGACATCCACAACGATTTGCTTTACGATGAGCACCCCGAGCAAAGCAACATGATCCATGTAACCATAAAAGGTGAACGCAAAAGCACTAAAGTTGATAACCCGGATGCTAACGCGAGTTTTATGTTTTAACGACTTATTTAAAAAGCTGTTTCAAATGGGATAACGTGATTATTTCCGTGTCTTTATAGCTTTTTTCAGTGAGCAATAATTTATCTCCTGTTACAAAGTAGTTTGCTATTGATTTATCGCACAGCGCAAATAAATAGTCGTCTTTTTCATCAGCAACAATATTTGGAATATAATCAAGGGAGTACATTTGAGTTACCAAATCATGAAATTGAATTATTTTCTCGGTCGTTTTGCTATCAATGAATTTTTTCAGTTTTGATCTTGATAACACATCTGCTATTTCATCACGCAAAGTTTGGCAACTTGGTATTTCAACGCCGTTATCACTTAGAGCAGCAATAAGATCAATTTGTTTAGTAATAGTAAGACTAATCCAGATATTGCAATCTAATACAATAATCATTATTTGGAGGATCGCACGGCTTTAACTTCGTCAACAATTTGATCCATTGTTGGCTTTTTGCCGGCCTTAATGGAATTGTTGATTTCATTCGCTAATAAGCTTGCCTTGCTTTGATTTTGTATAGTAACCCCTAATTCTTTAAGCAATTGCTTTACAAGACTACTTTTTTGCTCAGGAACGTTGATGATTAAAGTTTCCATAGTAACAAATTTAACTAAAAATAGCTAAATAAGAACAGAATAAATAGTGTTCTTATTGTGAATCAATTCCCCTCTATCTGGCTCAACACCAAACTTGGATCAAGTAAATACACCCTAACAGTTCCCTCACCATCCTTACTAACCTGATGCGCAGTCTTTCCCATCGAGTAGCCACGTAAAACATTAACACCCCAAACCTTACTATCGGCCGGCGAATCCACATTCACTACTTGTGGTTCATCGCCGTTAACAGATATCGCATAGCGTAATCCAAATCCTTTATAAAGCCGGAATGTTGGTAAGCACTTTACATTGATGGTATAAGCACCGGCGGTAAGATTGACCTTGTAATCCAAGTATGGCGCATCGGTTATTTTATCCTTATAGCTTTTTTCAATTATCGGCATTATGGTAACAGCTTTACCATTAATACCCAGGCCGGTTATAGTTTCAAAATGAGTTCCGGTAGTTTCTTTTTTAGATGAATACTGTTCTGCCGTTATTGTGAATTTAGTATTAGGCATCCATACCGCTAATTCTGGCCCCGGTTTATAATCGGCTATCAATTTCTCGGTTGCAACATCAGGCATCTTAAACACTTTCTGATCGCGCGGATGATCGCTCATAATGCCATTCCATTTTCCACCGGCAATTACCTCGTTATATTTTTTAGTTAGTGTTTTAATTTCTTCATAAGCGTTCTTCGCGCTTTGTGCCTCTTTTAAAGTTTCCGCTTTTTTGTAAGCGTATTGGTAATCAATCAAACTTTTCTTAGCATACAATATCTTCTCATTCATCAAACAAGCGCCGCTAACCGGATACAATATCAATTCAAAATAGGCATTCTGTAAAGTAGCAGGTATCTTGGCTTTTAAATCTTCGGCTTCTTTTCTCAGCTTCTGATAGTCGGCTAATCTTTGGTTAACTTCTGCTTCCGTAAATGATACCATGTCCGTATGTTCTGGTTTTGCAGCATTTGCCAAACGGTAATACTCATGCTTAATCTGAGCAATCGCATCGGCATACTCGGCACCAAAAGTTTCAGCTGCCCAGGCTTTGGGGTAATCATAAGCCTTTTCGGGAGTCCAGCTTTTAATATCCCATGCTAAATCCATGCTGAATTGCGTTTCCATCTCGGCAGGTTTCAAATCACCCACATTAAATATCCAGATCTTATCCGCACCAAACTGGTAAGCTTTACTCATCTCGTATGATATCAGCGACGGCGAGTTGGATTCCAGCCACAAGTAATCTTTAGGCGCACCCCAGTAGGAGAGATGATAATAAACCCCGCTACCACCACTGCGTTTTTGCTCTGCCGCGTCCGATACCTGCCTTACGTAACCATGGTTATCATCCGCCCAAACAATGGTGATATCTTCGGGCAGCTTCATATTCATCTGGTACAGATCGAGTACCTCCTTATAAGGACAAAACAACTGTGGAATATTATCGGCTGGTTTGGCGATATTTTTAGATAAGAGTTCACGTTGGTCAGCTATCACCGTTTCCAAAAGTTTCACTTTTTCCGGTTTTGATTTAGGCCCAGGCATACTACCATCATGAATGCCGCGCATCCCAACCGTATAAACCGCGTCTATTTTTGCCGAAGCTTTGGCGCGAACATCCCAAAAGTTATAGATCTGCTGTTTGTTTACATCATAGCGCCATTCACCCGGTTTGGTGCCAAATTCGTTTTCATAATTATCCGCCCACTCAAAAACATTATCGCGCAAAATAGGCTCACAATGGCTGGCGCCTAAAACAATGGCATATTTATCGGCCACAATCGGGTTTTCTTTATAGTACCAAAAAGCCTTGGTACAGGGATGCATAGCCGGCCAAATGTAGTTAGCCTTCAGGCGAAGTAGTAGTTCAAAAATGTGGGCATAGGTATTGGGGCCGATATCTTTAATATCCTTATCCATGTTTTTTGCGGCCCAGGGTTGCATGCCCCAATCCTCATCGTTAATAAATATCCCCCTGAATTTTACCGATGGCGGCCCGATAATACTATTCCCCGGCGTAATATAGATCTCATCGTGGTGTTTAGGCGTAACATCGGCCCACCAGTTTAACGGCGATACCCCCATCATCCGCGAAAGTTCAAAAAAGCCATAAGCGGTACCACGCCTGTCGCTGCCAAAAATCACCAAGGCCTGCTTTACATTTGGAAGTGGATTATTTACTACCGAGATACTGAATGTTTCCCACTTACCTTTAACAGGATCGGCATTAACCTTTTTATCCTTTATCAACTGATCTATAATTTTAGATTGCCCGATAGTACCCGCGATAACCGGATAAGTAATGGCAGGTGCCGAAGTTTGAATAACAGGCAACACACCCGTAACCATCTGCACATCTTTACGGAAGCAATTGGCGGCTATTTGCACCACCTCGGCATCATTAATGTCAGTATAAATGGTAGTACTTTGCTTGCCTTTAACTAAAAGAAAAGCTGTTGCACTTGCCGTGTTGCTAACTGTTATTTTGCTTTGCGCGATGCCTTGCAAAACAGCGCCAACTAATAAAACACAGGATATAGCCTTTTTCAAAAATAACATGAAGGTATAATTTGGTAGGTTAAATATAAGGCATCATAAAATAACGCCCATCATGCACTATCTGCTAAACATCATTGTGCGCAGCTTTTCGCAATTCTGGCTTTCGCCGGATAAGGATCTGCCAGATCACCTCGGCGGTAAAAATGATGAGCAACGCATATATTAACGCTTCTTTAGTATCTGTCGATTGTGATAATGCCCCAAACATAGCTAGGCCAAATACGCCCATCGGGAACAGCATCATTATAAACAAACCCGGAACTCCAAGCGGTATTTTAAACGGACGCACCTCATTTGGGAATTTGATGCGGAGAACGATCAGACTGACAAACTCAAGCGATAAGCCTGCACCGTAAAGCGTAACATCCATAATCAGCAACTCTTTAAACGATAGCAGGATCATCAAACTCACCACTACCGAGCATACCACAATGCTAACCCAGGGCGAGCCATATTTAGGATGTAGTGCATCTAATTTCTTGGGCATCAAACCATCGTCGGCCATTACTTTGGGCACCCGTGACACCGATAATAACACTGCCGAATACAATCCCACAAAACAAGCCATACCACCAGCCGAAAGCAAACTGCCCAGCCACCGGCCACCCAGGTATTGACCTAAAAACGGAAAGCCTTTATCAGATATGGTATCCAAGCTCATGCCCGATTGCGTAGCCGTAAATATGGATACTGAATAAACAACTATAATGGCCACAAAAGTAATTGCCGTAGCTTTAAGATAATTTTTGATCGGACTATCAACTTCGTTAGCATAGGTTGTAGCATTATCCCAGCCTATAAAGTTCCACATTACGGTGTATAAACCCAGGCCAATAGATGATATACCAACGCCCTTTAACGAAAAATGTGGCATAGTGTACGGCCCCGCATGTTGCATAAAACCGGCAATAGCCAATGCCGCGAATGGGATGATCACCATCGAACTCAAGATAGCCGAAATGCGCCCAACAGGTACTATCCCCAAGATATTCATCAATGCCGATGACCAGATGATGAACAAACAAACCGGTATTTTATAAGCCTCTGCCTGCGGAAAGAAATAGGTAGCATAGCCAATAAACAAAACCGGGTAAATAGCCAGATCTACAAAAGTGTAAAGCCAGGTTAACCACCCTTCGTAAAGTGCCATCCGTAAACCTAAAGCACGTTTAACCCATTGGTAATAGCCACCATTAACAGGCATCATGCTATTGAGTTCGAACACGGTAAGTATAGCCGGAATATCCCAAAGAATAGGAGTGAGCAACAGTAACACCATTGCCCCATCGCGGCCGGCATAACCCAGCAAGTTCTCCAGGCCATACGGTCCGCCCGATACAGTGAAAAATATAACCGCGGCAAGCGGTATGAGCTTCAGCTTTTTGGCAGATGGTTTATTAGGTAGCATAAGCCGCCTAAAATACTAATTAAGCAAATATTAGGCAATAGCCTTACTTGGCTGCCAGTATATCAATAGGCTGTATCAGCGGTGGTTTTGCCAATAATTCATCGGCTTTAGCCAGCAAAGCTTCGGCAATGGGGCCGCTTAAATGTGCCTGTCGGCCTTGTTCGCCACTAAAAGTATCATATATACCAAAGGTGTTGGCGTTAATTTTAAACACATACCAAGTTAAAGTATCGGGCTCATTTTGTGCCAATGGCAGGGCGCTTTTTAAAAAGGCTTCAACCTCTGCTTCTTTGCCGGGCTTCGCTTCAAGCGTAACTAATAATCCTAAGTTTTTCATGGTAATGGTGTTTAATTGATATACGTTGCATACAAACAATCAGTTTTATTGTTTGTTAATACAGATATATATAGTTGAGGCCAAAAATTTTAAGTAGCCTTTTTATATTTTAACTTAGCATTATCTATCTAATACAACATGTCTGTTACCGATCCGTCAAGTTTACCCGGAATAAATTTCGATACCATATTCCATAGCAGCCATACACCTTATATTTTGGTTAACACCAACCTGCCAGATTATACTGTGGCCGATGTTAACCAAGCCTTTTTAACCGCCACCAAAAGCATACGCGAAAACCTGATAGGCAAACCCGTATTCGAAGTATTCGCCGCTAACCCAGATGGTTCCGGCGATGGTGTTTACGATAAGATCCGTTCCGCATTTGATACCGTCGTTAAAACCCAACGTGCTGTTGAACTTCCGGCTCATCGCTTTGATACCATTGACCCTGATACCGGCCGTTACCGCGAAATTTATTGGGTATCTAAAATTGTACCCATATTAAATAGCGAAGGCATCCCAACACACATACTCCACTCACCAATTGATGTAAGCACGCAATATTTAGCATTAAAGCGGGTACGTGCCGCTAACCGCGAACTGGAAGAACAACGCCATCAGCTTTACCAGGTATTTATGCAGGCACCTGTAGGTATAGCCATTGTATTGGGGGAAGACTACGTGGTTGATCTGGCCAACCCGGTCATCTGCGAAATGTACGGCCGTACCCACGAAGAATTGATGGGTAAACCCATCTTCTCGGTAATGACGGAAACCGTTAACAAAGGCTTCGAGCAACTATTACACGATGTTTACCATACTGGTGTTCCTTTTGTTGGCACCGAAATGGAAGTGCCGCTTAAGCGCGATGGTGTAGTTCAACAGGTATTTGTCAACTTTGTGTACGAGCCTTTTCGGGATAGTGCAGGTAAAGTGATAGGCATCGTAGCTATCGTGATCGATAATACCCAACAGGTAGAAAGTAAACGCCGCCTGGCCGATAGCGAAGCCCAGTTCCGTTTCATGGCCGAATCCATGCCCCAACAGGTATGGACAGCCAATGCCGATGGCGCTCTCGAGTATGTAAACGAAGGCACCCAAGATTATTTTGGCCGCGATGCCGACGATATAGTAGGAGCAGGCTGGCAGGAGTTTATACACCCCGAGGATCTTCCCAAAGCTATCGAAACTTGGGTGCATTCCCTCCAAACCGGTAATTTGTACCAGGTTCAGTTTCGCCTTCGTCGTAATGATGGTCAGTACCGCTGGCATCTCGGCCGTGCGGTACCTTTCAAAAGTAATCAACGTGTTGTTAAATGGCTGGGAACGAATACCGATATTGAAGATCAAAAACGCAACGAGCAGATCAAAGATGAATTCATCAGCATAGCCAGTCACGAGCTTAAAACGCCGCTCACCAGCCTCAAAGCTTATTTGCAAATGCTGGAACGCTCACCGGCCGTACCTGATGAACCTAAAAAGTTCGTTCAAAAAAGTGTGCATCAGGTAAAGCGACTGGAAAACCTGGTTAACGATCTGCTCGATGTATCCAAAATAGTAGGAGGTAAGCTCCATTACAATATGCAAAGTTTTGAGTTAAGTAAACTCATTGCCGAAACCGTACAAAGTGAACAACTCTCAACCCATACCCATCAGTTCATTCTCCAAAATAATCCAACTGTAAATATCCAGGGCGATCAGTTCCGGCTTGAGCAGGTAATAGCCAACTTTTTAAGCAATGCTGTAAAGTACTCACCTACTGCCAACCAGGTGATCATCACCTCGCAACTACAAGGCGGACAAGTCATCGTATCCATCCAGGATTTCGGCATCGGCATTGAAAAAGACCAACTCGATAAACTCTTCGACCGCTTTTACCGTGTAGATAACACCGGCACAAAATTCGAAGGCCTGGGTCTTGGCCTCTACGTAGCCTCCGAGATCCTAACCCGCCACAAAGGCAATTTCTGGATTGAAAGTGAAATCGGCAAAGGCTCCACCTTTTTCTTCCGACTACCCGTTGAATAATATCGCCACCGCATCATTGCGAGGAACGAAGCAATCTATTTAGGACAAGCGAACTTTGCAAATCATACACTCTGGTAAGGTTCTTACTAAACCTGCAATCAAAAATCCTTTATTTGTGTTATACCGGCATGAAATCATCTAAAGGCTTCCTTTACATTTCATTAATTGCCGATATCATCATCGCCGTATCCAAATTTACAGCCGCCGCCTTTACAGGCAGCTCGTCTATGCGGGCCGAAGGTATTCACTCCGTAATTGATGGCTGTAGTCAGCTCATGCTCATTTGGGGTGTACGCTCAAGCCGTAAACAACCCGATGCTGCCCGTCCCTTCGGTTATGGGCGCGAGCTGTACTTCTGGTCGTTCATGGTATCGCTGGTCATTTTCATTCTGGGCGGTTGTATCTCCGTTTATGAGGGCCTGCAGCACTTACAGCATCCCGAAGCCATTGATCACCCAGGCTGGAATTACATCATCTTAGCTATATCCTTCGTATTCACCTGCATCGCGCTAAACAGCGCCCTCAAAGCATTCAACAAACAACGTGGCGATATGCCCTTTTGGGAAGCCATCAATTGTAGTAAAGATCCTGCAACATTCATTTCCCTGTTGGGCGATGTTGGCGATGTGCTGGGTTTAATAATCGCATTCATAGGAGTATTCCTGGGCCATTATTTCAATAATCCATATTACGATGGTGTAGCATCAATGGTTATTGGTGTGATGATGATCCTGATCTCCATGGTACTAGTCCGAGAAAGCAAAAGCCTGCTGATGGGCGAAACCCCAAGCCGCAAACACATGCGCACCGTAATGGCCTTAGTAGAAAGCGACCCCGATATCATCAAAGTCAAAAAACACCGCTCCATCTACCTCGCTCCCGAAGAGATTTTGTTACAGATCAACGCCATCTTCGCCACCAACCTCAACACCGGCCAAATAACCGATGCCATTCAGCGTATCACAAAAACCATCCAAAAGCAATTCCCACGAATCAAACAAATTGTAATAGAACCGGTAGCCAGATAGGGGGGACTAAGGGGATTTTGAATTATCAAAAATCTCAATCCGTCATCCCGAATTTATTTCGGGATCTCACAGGACAGGTCTGCTATTAATAAGAACAAAGGGGGATAAAGTAAGAAATATTTCATCCTTTTAATTCATAACCTCCCGTTACAAACCTTTCCATACAATATACGAAAATTTAACGGGATAAGTGATTACACATTGGCAAAATAGGTTAAAACAATAAAGGCTCTAACAAAGCCTTTATTGTTTTAACCTATTACTTTTAAGGCTTCCTCAAATAGATCTTCCCAAACTTCGAATTAAAAACGTAAGCCGGACCTTTTCCCGGTTCCGCTGTTATCGATGTAAAAAAGTCACGGTTAGTTTTATCAGTTAAAACCAGGTCAAGGTTCGAGTAAATTTTACCAAAGCTGGTAGTCACCTGCAACTTGCCGGTTTGCGCTTTAACTACGGTAGCATCTATTCCGCCAAAGGTTGCATCAATATTAGCAGGGGCATTAAAGTTAGCCAACTCCACCATGCCAAATTTGGCCTTTATTGTAGTAGCGATGTTTGCGGGCACTTTTACTTCAATGCTAATCTCAATGTCCGCACCTTCCGAATAAGAAGTGATCGGCCCCGAGGTTTTTTTGAACTCTTCAAAGGCTTCTTTCGTTTTAAATACCGTTTTCTTTCCGTTTTGCTTAACCGTATAATGGTGCGGCAGTTTATCCATATCCTTAATGTGATTTTCTATAGATAAAATTCCGTTTACTGTTGCACCCTCCAATGTAAATGCGCTGTCGTTTTCACCATCGTTAATGCTCACCTTGGCTATAACCTCCACTTCGTTTTTATCCCATGTACTCACTCGTACTTTCGGGAAGTCAAATTTCAATGCAAGCTCCTGTCCGGCTTTAATAGGGTAGGTTTTAGTAACAACTGTTTGGGCATAGCTCTGCAACCCAAGCATGCAGCATAGGCCAAATAATATATTTTTCATGATGTGTTTAGATTTTTTAAGAATGGATTAATTCGTTTTGCGCAAGTAAATTTTACCAAAGTCCGATTTTAAGGTAAAGTCGGCACCACCGCCATTTAGTTTACCTTTTATATTGCCACCGCCAAACTGGATCATGTCGTCGTTAGTTGTTTTTTCCATCTCAAACTTCAGATCTCCCGATGCATAAATATTACCATGCCCACTACTCATTTTTACATTGGCTTTGGTTGCCACTGGGATAGCCACATCCACGGTTGAATAGATAGACACAATAGATATCGGGCCGGTAATCGCATCTTTAAATGTCGCATCAACCGAACCATAAATGGCATTCACCGTAACCGGACCGGTTACATTTTCCAGCTTAACGCTGTTGTAGGTTACCGAAACTTCAATTTCGCTTTCTACATTTTTGAAAACAGCTTTCCCGTTATTCATTACTTTACTGAAAGCGTATGATATCTTAACACCTTTAGGAACCAATATCTTAATAGCTTCATCTCCTGACCATACCGGGTTTACCTCCACATTCGCTCCCTTTTCTTCCACACTGATACCCAAACCCGTATTATCTTTAAAGCCCGATCCGTTCAGTAATTGCAAACCCTTAGCGCGTTCGTCAACCTGCTCGCTTTGGTGTGTGGTTGTGAATACAATGCTGTTGCCATTATACCCTTCCACCAATACCGATGGCAAATTGATCACCAGTTTACCACTGGCTTTGTTAACTTTATATTCTTGTGCCTTAGCGGCGCTAATGGCCACAATTGCTATTAGTGCAGTAATTATATACTTTTTCATTGTTTTTATTTTTTGATGGTTAATTAAATGTATCAGCCAAAGCGCCCCGTCATGCATGAACCGGCTTGCCTCTGCCTTTACTTGGTGTAATGTATTTTAATTTATGATTTTCTCAATTTAAATATTCCCGAATAGGCGCAATCTTTTACCGCTCTCATGGTTGTATCACTGGCTACAATTTTATCCAGTTCGGCTAACACGGCAGCCTCTTTCATTCTCGTTAGCAATTCTATCAGGGCTATCTGTACGCTAGGGTTTTGTTGTGTTTTTAACGAACTGATTAGCTGTTTACGGATATAAGTTTCCCGGTAAAAACGGGCCAACCCATCCAGCGCCGCAAGGCGCACATTGGTGTTCGGGTCGTTATTCAAGGTCTGTAATAAAGCCGTGGTCACGTCTTGCCCAACCATTTTAAAATTACCGGCCTGCGCCACCGCCGTGATCCGTTTTGCCGGCGAATCCATATCTTTCAAACTCGTCAGCATTACCAGCTTACGCGATGCCATATTATCGCTGCTTAATTTAGCTAATAGCACATTCTTATGCTGGGCAATTTCCCTGTCAACTTCGTCCCTGTTCTTCGTATCAGGCAAGGTAGCCGCAACCGTTTGTTCTTCATGCAAGCTTGCAATAGTATCATGATGTATCCTTGTGATAATCTTCTTCGCCGGAAGGGCATTCGTAGCAATCTGCACATCCGGGCGTTGCTGCCTAACATACAACGCAATGCCGCAAGCCAATATAACCACCGCCGCGGCAGCCCAGCGCAAAGCATTAAAAGATATCACAATACCTTTACGTTGCTTAACTTCCGGCGTCACCTGCATTTGCCCCAATATTCTTCCAAGCACTGCAGGGTCGGGCATTTTATTGTCCAGTTCCGCACTATTGTCCGCTATAAATTTCTCCAGTTTACTTTTCATGATAATGTTTTCTCCCTTAACATATCCAACATCCTGTTTTTAGCTCTAAAATATTGCGTTCGTACCGCGTTGTAATTAATACCCAGCATTTCTGCAATTTCAGTTTGCGGTATATTTTCAACCGCGTAAAGCTGAAACACCGTCCGGTAATTATCCGGTAACAAAGCAATAGCCTGTGTAACAGCATCCATCGTGTATTCAAATTCTTCCTCGTCCACCACTTCATCATCTCCCGTTATCAGTGTCTCGCCGGTTTCCAGTTCAACCCATTTCAGCTTTCTTTTCCTCACCAGGTTTACTGCTTTATTGATCCCGATTCGTTTGATCCACGATTCAAAAGCTCCCGTATTTTTAAATTGATGAATAGATTGAAATGCCGTAACAAAAGTTTCCTGCAGTACATCCTCAGCCTCTCCGCTATGGTCCAGCAAACGATAAATAGAGTTATAAACTTGTTTAGAGTGTGCATTATATAATCCGGTATAACCCAAAGGGTTCCCCTTTTTACACAACTCTATTAATTCTTCGGTCGAGGCCATTCTATAAACACCAATTTTCAGTTAATATGTATCGCGATACACTATCAAGTCGTAAATATCAATTGAATGTTACAGACGTTACAGAAAAAATTTAATTTATTTATTCAATCGATGAGCTCCTGGAGTTTCCTGAAACCAATAACATCGATCAAAATAGAGTAATGATATTAGTTGTTGATAATTTTTAACGTCCTAATTAATATTATTTCTTAGGTCAAACATAAGTCATTCCTGTTAGTTGTATTAACACGCACGATACTCACTCTACAGGCTCCTTCCTTTTAAGCATCCATTTACCACTAAAAATTAACATTATGTTTCACCACGTAAAAAGTTTACAATTTAATGCCCGGGTATCCCGTCCCGATCCACGTTTTGCCAATCTGTTATTAGAACAATTTGGCGGCGAAAACGGAGAATTAGCTGCCGCGATGCAGTATTTTACACAAGCCTTTGGTGCCAAACAACCGCACCCGGATAAGTACGATATGCTGATGGATATCGCCACCGAAGAATTTAGTCACCTCGAAATTGTGGGTGCAACCATCCAGATGCTATTAAAGGGCGTAAACGGCGAATTGAAAGACGCCGCCGACCAATCCGAAATTATGCAGGTGATGGATGGCAAAGCAGCTAAAGAAAACATTATTCATGCTGCCCTTAGCGCCAATCCGCAGTTTCCTATCATTACAGGTGGCGGGCCAACACCACGCAATAGCCAGGGTATCCCTTGGTGTGCATCTTACATCAATTCCAATGGCGATTTAACTGTCGATCTGCGCAGCAACTTAGCTTCGGAATCGAGAGCGAAACTGGTTTACGAGCACCTGATGAAATTTACAGATGATCCGTACATTCACGAAACATTGTCTTTTTTGATGACACGCGAGGTTACCCACTACAAAATGTTCGAAGCGGCATTGGATAGTATCCAGCCTAATTTCCCACCAGCAGTATTGGCTGCCGATCCAAGATATTTACAACAGGTGTACAACCTTTCCGATGGCACCGTTCGCGGCCCATGGAACGAAGGCGAGATCAAAGGAATGGGCAAAGATTTTATTTATGTAGAAAACCCGATCCAATACGTGCAGGAAACCGAAGGCCTTACCAAACAACCCAAAGAAATGGATAAAGCCCTGGCCGAAAAGGATAAGCTGGACAAAGAAATGAGCAAAATTAAAAGTGACGAAGTTAAAAAAGCCGACCCTAAAGGTGTGGCCCAATGGAGCACTTATTAATCAAAAAAATATTGCTCGTATAATTACTACGAAGAATAGAAATAAAAGGAAGCGCCTGAGATAACTCAAGGCGTCTTCCTTTTTATTTTATACCCACAGCAAAGGGTGATCCGAAGAGAGACTCGAACTCTTAAGAGGCATAAATTAGCGTTAGAATAGCAGTATAAAGTCCGAGATGAGCTTCTGTCAGTGAATAAGGACTTGTAACGGATAGCGCGGGCTAAAAGCAATGCCCAAATAGTTTTATTTTTTTAGATCTATAGTAGTTAGACAAATAACTATAAAAGTATTAATAAAATATTTTTCAGAAGAGTGCCCAGGAGCAGATTCGAACTGCCACACCCTTACGAGTGCCACCCCCTCAAGATGGTGCGTCTACCAATTTCGCCACCTGGGCTTTAATGTTAATTGGTTCATCAGTCATTGGTTAATCAGTACTTATCAAAGCGACAAGACCAATAAACTAATAACCAGTGAACCAATGAACTACAGTGGATGTGCCCGAAGAGAGACTCGAACTCTCAAGAGACAATTCTCAACGGCTTCTGAGACCGCAACGTTTACCAATTTCGCCATCCGGGCATTAACCGATATTCAGCTTTCGGCTTTGTATCGGGCTGCAAATATAATTTTTTAATGGCACTGTTCAAATAAATATAAAATTGCTAAAACTTGTTATTGCTATGCATAACGAGTAATTTAGTTTTACCAATTAATAAAACTAATAAATTATGAAGAAGTTAACGATGATGATGCTGTTCATAGCAGTATCTGTAAGTGCGATGGCACAAGCCGGCGATGCGATTATAGGTAAATGGGCAAACCCATCGGGCGAAGACCATATTTATATTTATAAAAAGGGCGATAAGTTTTTCGGAAAATTAGGCTGGATTAAGTTCCCTGATAAGAACGGTAAGCCAAAAGTTGATGAAAACAACCCCGATCCGGCACAAAAAACACGTCCGGTTTTAAACCTGGAGCTGTTAAAGGATTTTACTTACGATGGCGATAAATACACCGACGGAACAATATACGATCCTAAAAGCGGCAAAACCTACAGTTGTAAAATGACAATTGAAGGTAACACCTTAAAGATACGTGGATATATAGGCATATCTTTATTCGGGCGCACCGAAGTGTGGACAAAAGTTAAATGATAAAAACACTTATAAAGTTATTAAGCATAGCGGTATTGATTTCCTTAACGGCGATCAATACCACATTTGCACAAAAGGTTACAGTACTACAGCAGGGCAGGGCAACCAGCCTCAGAGGGCTATCCGTAGTCAGCGAAAAAATTGCCTGGGTTAGCGGCAGCAAGGGCCACGTAGCAGTTACTAAAGACGGTGGCCGAACGTGGAACTGGCAGCAGGTTAAAGGTTTTGAAACGTCCGACTTTCGGGATATCGAAGCCTTCTCGGCTAAAGAAGCCGTTATTATGAGCTCCGGCACCCCGGCGCTTATCCTCAAAACATTAGATGGTGGTCTGTCTTGGCAGGTAAAATATCATAATCGCGATACTTCCGTATTTTTTGATGCCATGGATTTTAAAGGCAAATACGGCTGCATCATGGGCGATCCTATAAACAATCACTTCGTCGTCTTCGAAACCTTTGACTTGGGCACCACATGGAAACAGCGCGATATCACCAAAACTCCAATAGGCCGATCTGGCGAAGCCGCCTTTGCAGCCAGCGGTACCTGCCTCATCATCAACAAAAGCGGGTTGTTGAACAATAGCCAATTGATGATGGTATCAGGCGGCAGTTACTCTAATCTAATATTCGCCCTCTCAACCGATAAAAAATGGTTGCAGCAAGCCTTGCCTATTACACATGGTATATCAAGTGCAGGTGCCTTTTCGGTAGCTGCCGATGGTAAGCACTGGGTAGTGGTAGGTGGCGATTATACGCACGATCAGCGTACCGATTCAACAGCCTGTTGGTCCGATAATGCAGGCAAAACCTGGAAGATCTCCAAAACAACCCCCGGTTTTCAATCCTGTGTGGAGTACATCAGCGGCAGCAAATACCTTTCAACCGGCACATCGGGCACCTGGTATTCTAAAGATGGCGGCACAACCTGGGCCAAAATAGATGCCAACAGCTTTAACGTTTGCAGTAAAGCAAAAAGCGGTAAGTTGGTACTGATGGTAGGCAATAACGGGCGCATAGGTACTTACACTCCACCAAAAGAGTATCTAATTCCTTATATTAAGATATAATTCTTCTCTCAAATCTTAACCTATCAAAATGATAACAAGCTATCATTTTGATAGTGTATTATCATTTTGATAATTAATTAACTATTTGATATGTAGTTAATTAGTGTAATTTAATCCTGCTGGCATAGTATTAGAATCAGGCATTGAGTATGTCTAAAATCTCATATCTCATTACTCATATCTAATTCATGTCTCATAGCAATTTAACCAAGCTCTCTTTCGCCGGAGCACTCGTTACCCTCGGAATCATTTTTGGCGATATCGGTACCTCTCCGCTCTACGTTTTTCAAACCCTTTTGCAGGAAGGTGGCAAAGTTGATGTAGCCCTGGTATTGGGTTCTATATCCTGTATCTTCTGGACACTCACCCTGCAAACCACTTTCAAGTATATTGTTATCACGCTTCAGGCGGATAATAAAGGCGAAGGCGGTATTTTCTCCCTCTACGCTTTGGTTAGGCGATACGGTAAATGGCTCGCCATACCCGCCATCATAGGTGCAGGCTGCCTTTTGGCCGATGGTATCATCACCCCACCCATCTCCGTAACCTCCGCTATCGAAGGTTTAGGTTTAGTTCCCGCGCTTTCAACACACATCATAGCGGGTAATAACCTGGTGTTGATCATCGTCATCAGCATCATGATCTTGCTATTCTTTTTTCAGCAATTTGGTACCAAGGTAGTAGGCTCGGCATTTGGTCCGGTGATGTTGCTTTGGTTTATCATGCTTGGCATATTGGGCACTATACAATTGATACACTATCCGCAAATCGTAAAAGCATTAAATCCATACTACGGCATTCGTTTACTGATCGATCACCCCAAAGGTTTCTGGTTATTAGGCGCGGTATTTCTATGTACCACCGGTGCCGAAGCTTTATATTCCGATCTGGGCCATTGTGGCCGCAAAAACATCCAGGTTAGCTGGATCTTTGTTAAAACAACTTTGCTGCTTAACTATCTCGGTCAGGCCGCATGGGTATTAACCCGCCCAACCGGCTTTAACTTTAATAATGTAAATCCGTTCTTCCAGATCGTTCCGCACCAATTCTTAATCCCAAGCATTGCACTGGCAACACTGGCTACTATCATCGCCAGCCAGGCATTGATCAGTGGTTCGTTCACCCTGATCAGCGAAGCCGTAAGCATGAATTTCTGGCCACGCATCACCATCAAATATCCCTCAAACATCCGCGGACAAATCTATATCCCCAGCATTAACTGGATATTGTGCTTCGGCTGTATCGCGGTAAGCCTGTACTTTAAAACCTCCGCCGCCATGACGGCCGCCTACGGTTTCAGCATCACTATAGCCATGCTCAGCACCACTATATTAATGTATTACTTTATGCGCTATGTTAAGCATTGGCCGGTATGGTTGGTTACCATTATCCTCTGCGTTTTCCTTACGGTCGAGTTCTCATTCTTCGTAGCCAACGCCGTTAAAATCCTGCAAAGGTTGTTCTTTTTGGTGTTCGAGTTTGGTTTGATCTTCACCATGTACATCTGGTTCCGTGCCCGTAAGATCAATAACCGCTTCCTCAATTTCATCGATTTGAAGGATCAGATCCCGATGCTCAAAGCGTTAAGTGCCGATACCGAAGTGCCTAAATATTCAACCCACCTAATTTATCTCACCAAAGCAAATAGCGCCAAACAGATAGAGCAAAAGATCATCTATTCCATCATCAGCCGGGTACCCAAACGCGCCGATGTGTACTGGTTTGTCCATATCGACCGTACCGACGAGCCATTTACTATGGAATACACCGTTAATGAGATCGAAGCCGATAAGATCATCCGGATCGATTTTCGTTTAGGATTCCGCATCCAGCCACGCGTAAATGTACTGTTCCGCAAAGTGGTTGAGGATATGGTACACCGTAACGAAATGAACATCATAAGCCGCTACCCGTCATTAAATCAATATAAGCTTGCCGCCGATTTCAGGTTCGTGATTATGGAAAAATTCCTGTCGTACAACAACCTCTTCAGCGTTACCGAAGGTTTTATTTTGAACAGCTACTTCGCCATCAAAAAACTGGCACAATCCGAAGCTAAAGCCTTTGGTTTAGATACCAGCGAAACCAAAATTGAAAAGATCCCGCTGGTTGTAAAGCCGGTAAGCAACATCCACCTCAAACGCGTACAATTGGCAAATTAAATTATGTCATTTCGAACGAGGGACGAGGAGAAATCTTCTGCGGGCAGTTTACGCCTGAAAGGTCACGCGCAATAATCTCACTTAAATCCTCCACAACATATCTCGTAAAACCACTACATTAGTATCACAATGGATAACTCAAAAGGCAAACTGCTCATTATTGACGACGAAGAGCGCCTGCGCAAACTGCTCGCCCGCATCCTCCAGTTAGAAGGTTACGAGGTGCTCGAAGCTGCCACCGCCAAAGAAGGTTTGAACAAGCTCAAAACCGATACCATTGACGTAGTACTAAGCGATGTAAAGTTGCCCGATATGAACGGCATAGATCTCACCCAAAAGATCAAGATCGAACACCCCGCTACAGAGATCATCGTACTAACCGCTTACGGTACCATTAACGATGGCGTTACCGCGATAAAAAATGGCGCTTTTGATTATATCACCAAGGGCGATGATAACGAAAAGATCATTCCGCTCATTAGCAAAGCAATGGATAAAGCCATATTGCAGCGCCGTGTTTTTGAACTGGAAAGTAAGCTGAACGTTAAGTTTGGTTTCGACCGGATTATCGGAACATCAACTGCAATAACCAACGCCATTAAACTGGCCCAAAAAGTAGCCGGAACTGATACCACCGTATTACTTTTAGGCGAAACCGGTACCGGTAAAGAGGTTTTTGCCGAAGCTATACACCAAGCCAGTACCCGCAGTAACAAGCCATTTGTGGCCATCAATTGCAGCGCCTTCAGTAAGGAGCTGTTGGAGAGCGAATTATTCGGACACAAAGCCGGAGCATTTACCAGTGCCGCTAAAGATAAAAAAGGCTTATTTGAAGAAGCTAACGGTGGCACCATTTTCCTTGACGAACTGGGCGAGTTGGATCACGATTTACAAGCCAAACTACTGCGCGTTCTTGAATCACAACAGTTCATCAAATTAGGCGATACCAAAACCATCCAGGTAAACGCACGTGTTATTGCCGCCACCAACCGTAACCTGCAGGATGATGTAGCCAACGGAACTTTCCGCTCCGATCTCTTTTACCGCCTCTCAGTTTTCCAAGTGATGCTGCCATCCCTGCGCGACAGGAGGAAAGACATCTCCTTGCTGGCTAAATATTTTGTTACCTATTTTGCAGCTAAAGTC
>Ga0116227_10005530_pt1 | contig 26530 bp, 29 predicted proteins | sample S1TSphgellanicum_FD_89693 | JGI IMG/M metagenome (GOLD analysis project Ga0116227, IMG submission 89693) | Host-associated microbial communities from peat moss isolated from Minnesota, USA - S1T2_Fb - Sphagnum magellanicum MG | ecosystem: Host-associated > Plants > Peat moss > Unclassified...
TCAACCGTCCATGGAATAACCTTTATGCCCATGCTGTGGCACCTCTCTACCAAGCCCTTTCCAACCAAAATAGAATATGGACTGTAAATTGCAGGCGTAAAACCTAATTTACGGATGTAGCCTTCCATAGGTTCTTTATCATCAACCAGTAAAGCAGTTTGTATTTTCGGGTATTTTTCATGCAAATACTGTAATGTGCGCATGTCAAAAGATTCTATAATGACCCTCTTGTTCAACCTCTTTAGATTTACGATCTCCATGATCAAGTCTACAAATTCTGCAGGCTCTGGATGAAATTCCCCATCTCCATTAGGTATTGTTCTGGTTTTAATACTATAAGTGGGTTTAGGCAGTTTATTCTTTTTTACATAACTTTCTACAGCATCTATAGTTGCTGTGAGCAAAGGTTTATAAGCCTTGAATTTCATTTGTCCCGGAAATCTGGGGTGTACTTTGCTCCCCACATCAAACTGTTTGATCTCCTCATAATTCATTTTATAAATGTTATAACCTGAGTTCGAGAATTAATTAGCAATAAAATATGTAATCAAAGTAGTACATCCACACTGATTTCGTTAAAAACGATGTTATTATGTCCGTCAAAATTCTTGCGCCTAACAATAGCACTTACCCTCGCTTTAAGTTCAGATAAATGGAAAGGCTTTACTAAATAATCATCCGCACCAAGATTAAGCCCCCTAAGTTTATCGTCTAACGAATGTCTGGCCGAAATAATGAGTACCCCAGCTTCTTTTTTCATTTTTTTCAGCTCCATTAAAAGATCAAGCCCTTCCCCATCTGGAAGACCAAGATCTAGCAGAATACAGTCATAACTGTACAGTGCAATTTTTTCTGTTGCTAAACGGTAATTCCGTGCACACTCACAGACATTCCCCTCGCCAGTAAAATAAGTGAGGATACTATCGGCAAGTGCCTGCTCATCTTCTATAATTAAGATTTTCATGATGCTTTAAGCTAATAAAATTAAGAAGAAAGATTGAAGAACCTTATAATGGATTAAATTTGACACAAGTTTAAGCCTTAATTCTGTTGCAAATTTGTAGTAATCATAAGTTATTGCATAACTTTTATATAAACACGTCCTAATCATCTAATTATATGCTTATCATCTTTCCTGTATATATGAATTAAACAACGTGTATTTTAAAATCGATTAGCTGTATTTTAGTTTAAATTTAATTTAACAGTGTATAAAAAAACCTTTTCATTATGGCTTGTTGGTTTTGCCTGTCTGCTGTTTTTTAGTCAATGCAAAACAGTTGTGTTCCAAAGTAAAATTAATTGGGGCAGTACAAAACAGGATTCTACATTAAACCTTATGGCCACTGTAGCCAAATGGCAAATTGACAGCATACAGCATAAGGGCTGGAGGCATGCTGAAAATGACTGGACGAATGGAGCACTGTATACTGGCCTAATTGCTTATGCTAAAACGACCAAGAATGAAGGCATTTACAAGTTTTTAAAGGAAAAAGTGGGCGAAAAGCTCAATTATAAACTCAATCAAGATACCAATCGCTTTTTTGCTGACTATTATTGTGTTGGGCGGCTATATACTGAACTGTATTCAAAATACCATCAGAAAAATGCATTGATAGATTTAAAAATTCTAGCGGATACTTTATTAAAAAGACCTCATACTGAATCTTTGGAATGGATTAATAAAATAAATAAGCGCGAATGGGCTTGGTGCGATGCTTTGTTTATGGGACCGCCCACATTAGGATTATTGGCTCAGGTTTCTGGCAATAGGCAATATTTAGATTTGAGCAATACACTTTGGTGGAAAACGACCGACTACCTATATGATAAAAAAGCGCATTTATTTTATAGAGACAGTAGGTTCTTTGAACGTAAAGAGCCCAATGGAGAAAAGGTATTTTGGTCAAGAGGAAATGGATGGGTTTTAGCCGGTATGGCAAGATTAATGGAAACAATGCCGACTGATTATGTTGATAGGCCCAAATACAACAATTTATTTAAAGAAATGGCTAAAAAAATTGCCTCACTGCAACAGGCTGATGGAACCTGGCGCACCAGCCTACTCGATCCTGATTCCTATCCCGCTAAGGAAAGCAGTGGAACTGCATTTTTTTGCTATGCCCTGGCCTGGGGCATCAACAACAAATTGCTGAACAAAAGTGAATACCTGCCTGTAGTGAACAAAGCTTGGCAAGCTTTGTCAAAATGTGTTCAGCCCAATGGAATGCTAGGCTTTGTACAGCCTATTGGCAATAAGGCCAAATCAGCAATTCTGGCTACAGATACTGAAGTTTATGGAATCGGTGGATTTTTATTGGCAGGTACTGAAGTGCTAAAGTTATAATTGGCACAACTAGAAGAAATCAATTGTTTAATGTGCATGGCATATAATATTAAACCATAGCTTAAATAAAAAGTCCTACTGGCATGTTTAAAAGATTGTTGGCACACTTGAGTACCCGGCTGGGTTTGGTACTCGCTTTATTGCTGGTTTTTGGTTCCTGTTTTATTTCTTTAGCCCAAACAGCAGATGCTTCTACACAGGTAATGCGCTGGACTGTTGGCGATACGGTACGGGAAGCCATGGTGTATATTCCGCCAACTGCAAAAACGAAGCCCAGCCCGGTGATTTTTATTTTTCAAGGACATGGAGGCACCATGCAGAATATGTTTCGCAGCCGCAAGTTTGAGCAGCTTTGGCCCGAGGCCATTATAATTTGTCCACAGGGTTTAAATACTCCCGGCCAATTAACCGATCCGCAGGGGAAGCTGGCTGGCTGGCAAAAAGCTCCTGGCGATATGAAAGACCGGGACCTACATTTTTTTGATGCCATGCTCAATACCTTAAAGCAGGATTATAAAATAGATGACAAACGCATTTATGCAACCGGACATTCTAACGGCGGTGGTTTCACTTATTTATTATGGGCCGTTCGCGGCGATGTATTTGCTGCCCTAGCACCTTCAGCAGCAGTAGGTGGCCAGGTGGCCAACCTGCTTAAACCCAAACCTGCGATGCATATTATGGGTGAAAAAGATCCGTTGGTTAAACCTGAATGGCAAAAAGCGATGTGCAATAAAATTTTAGCTATTGATGGTTGCAGTAGTACAGGAGCATTTTATGCAACAGATGCTACATTATATCCTTCAGCAACGGGCACCCCAGTGGTGCTGTATGTACACCCCGGTGGCCATACTTATCCCACAGAAGCCAATGCCGTAGTCATTAAGTTTTTTAAGAGCATGGTTAAACCTTAACAATATTAATGACCTATCTAACTTACCCGGATCCTGCATGTAATAATCCGCTTATTCAAAAAGCCTTTTTGTAAGATTATTTACAATAAATTCTGCTGAATATGCTTTAATTAGCGCTCTTACGCTTTTAAAAGCTTCTTTAATTTCCAACTCTGTACCTTTTGCTTTGGCTGGATCTGGAAAATTTTGATGAAATCTTTGAGCATTCGTTGAAAAAAAAGGACAATTTTCCTGAGCATGATCACAGACCGTGATGACAAAATCAAAATCCACGCCGCAATATTCATCTATATGATTAGAGGTATGGTTTGAAATATCAATCCCATCTTCTTGCATTGTTTCTATGGCTTTGGGGTTAACTCCATGTGTTTCTATACCTGCGCTGTAAACATCGGCTCGGTCACCTGCAAAATGCCTTAAATAACCTTCTGCAATTTGGCTTCTGCAACTGTTACCAGTGCAAAGCACTAAAATTTTCTTTTTCATTTTTAATAATACTTTTGTTTTAGATATAAACTTATTTTCACCAGTAAAATCAGTACAGGAACTTCAACCAGTGGCCCAATCACGCCAACAAAAGCCTGCGGAGAGTGGATGCCGAATACTGATATTGCAACTGCAATTGCCAGTTCAAAATTGTTTCCGGTTGCAGTAAAGGCAATTGCTGCGTTTTTGTCGTAAGGGATGTTTTGAGATTTGCTAATTATAAAACTAACAAAAAACATGATGATAAAATATAAAACTAAGGGTACCGCAACCCTGATCACATCTATTGGCAGCTCAAGAATTTTATCTCCTTTTAAGCTAAACATCACAATGATGGTAAATAATAGTGCATACAATGTAACAGGAGACACTGCTGGTATAAACTTACGAACGTACCATTCATTTCCCTTAAACCTAACCATTAAATAACGGCTTAGAGAACCCGCCAAAAATGGGATTCCAAGATATATCATTACGCTTTCGGTTACATCTTTCATGGGCACGGCTACATTAAAATTTGCGACCCCAAATTTTTTAGGCAGTACATTGATAAATAACCATACAAAGAAACTGTATGAAAATATTTGAAATACACTGTTTAAAGCAATCAATAATGCTCCATATTCCCTATTGCCTTTTGCTAAATCATTCCATACAATAACCGTAGCAATACAACGGGCCAGACCAATGAGAATTAACCCTATCATATAATCTGGTTCATTGCGAAGAAAAACAATAGCCAGCATAAACATTAATATGGGGCCTATTACCCAATTGAGCAACAGCGATATGGTAATTACTTTCTGATCAGCAAAAGCTTTAGGCAATAACGAATAATCAACTTTTGCAAGTGGAGGGTACATCATTAAGATCAGACCAATGGCCAAAGGAATGTTTGTTGCACCAACACTTAAAGCATTAGTTAAGTGAGCTATGTTTGGAAAAAAATAACCCAGAGCCACGCCGGTGGCCATTGCAGAAAATATCCAAACAGTTAAGTATTGGTCAAGGAATTTGAGTCTTGGTTGCATATCTTCAATTTTTGTTAACAGCATCCACTGTTTGGTTTGCAACTTAAATTTGAAGCAGGCACTTTGTTGGCTAAGTTTATAGCCTTCGCACTGGAAGATATGCCACAAGTTTCTTGAGCCAGACAAACGGTTGTTTTATTTTTAAGGAGGAAATTCACTCCATTAAACGCCAAATCATATTTCCCTATCGTATCACCTTGGTACTCTACTTCAATTTCTAAATCTGTTAGACCTATTTTTTCCTCCGAAAGCTTGATAATATGCAATAGCTTGTCTGGTTTTAATCGGTGTTCATAATCATCTGCATTCCATAACTGGAAATTAATTAGCATTTCACTACGGATTTTACCTCCACAGTCGATGAATTTTTTTGTTATCATCCCAACTTCCGTAACATGAAAGTATTCTGGAACAAAAGCTCCATCTTCTAATTGAAATTCAACATTTTCTAAACTTGGCAAAAGTTGTTTGAGCTCCGATAGTTTCATATTTTAAATATTTATTGTTATAATGCAATATTACGATATAGATAGATAAAAAAATTGTCAGCAACATTTTTTTTCATTAACAGTGAGGACAACGTTTGAGAAATAAGCTTTAAGGATACCAAAGGTATTTTCATCAATGCAATAGCAAATTGAGTTTCCTTCAATATTGCCTTTAATTAATCCTGCATTTTTAAGCTCTTTTAAATGTTGCGAAACTGTAGGCTGTGCAAGTGGTAACTCATTCACAATATCACCACAGATACACTGATTCACCTTCAATAAATATTCAATAATCGCAACTCTGGCAGGATGCCCCAAAGCTTTCATTATTGTTGCGATTTGATTTTGCTGATCGGTAAAATGTTCTGTTTTTGTTGCGCCCATACATTAAATAATTATATCGTAATATTACGATATAATTATTTAAACTTTAAGAAAAAAATTAAATAATTTCATAATAGGCTTAAAATAACTTGGGTGAGTATTTTTTAATGAATAAAAAACCCCATTAACATAGTTAACGGGGTTATTAAATATAGGTGGAGAATATCGGATTCGAACCGATCACCTCTTCACTGCCAGCGAAGCGCTCTAGCCAAATGAGCTAATCCCCCATGATGTATATCAAATACTGGGATACAGGGCAAAAATAGCAATTTGTTTGTTTAATGCAAATAAATTAAGAAGTTTACCTTTTGCCCAGGTCTCTTTGCATATACTATTCTGCATGCGCTTTACATTTCTGATTTAGCAACGTTTGATAAGCCTCTATAAACTGTGATACCTGTAGTCCATCCATTAAAGCATGGTTTACATGTATGGATAAAGCCATTATTTTTCTTTCTCCTTCATCTCTAACCTGTCCAAAAGAAATTTTAGGACAACTATCTTTAAAAGAATATTTGCGCGCATGAGATAATGATGTGAAATTTAACCAGGGCAGAGCTGAGTAATGGATTACATTTTCTCCTGATGATGCCGGAATTAATCCACTGCTATTTTCAACTTCTTCTATTTCTTTTGTTGCACATGCAGAAAATTTTTCAAAACTTTCAAAGAAATCCATATAACCAAATCCAAACGTACCATTATGTCTGTTTATTGTAGCGGATGCATGTACCTGATCGTATTTCCAAACTTCGTTATTGATTATCCTATACCTAAAAGCCTCTACACTATTGGCGGCCAAAAGTGATTTATGCAGATACAATAAGAAGAATGAAACACCCCTCTCTTTAGCTTCAAAATAGCTGATGGTACAGTCAACATCTACAGTAACCCCAAAAAACGGTTCATCAAAAGAATTAAAAAAATTGAAGTGGTCTTTTCTGATCCAGGTATCTATATTTATTTGTTCTTTCATTTTGTAAGTTCTGATAAAATTTGAGATAGGCTTTCTACTTGACTGAAATTAGGATGTTCAATCACATAATCAATATGTTCATGTACCCAAGTCGTATGGTAAGGAATATGAACAGCATGCCCGCCTATCGCTAAAACAGGCAAAACATCTGATTTTAAGGAGTTCCCGAGCATTAAAAATTCATTGGCCGGGCAGTCAAGGTGCTTTAATAGCTTTTGATAATCTTTTTCCTGTTTATCGCTCATAATTTCGATATGATGAAAATAATGGTCGAGACCAGATTTTTTCAGCTTCCTCTCTTGATCCAATAAATCACCTTTGGTTGCAACAACCAATTTATACTGTCCAAACAAAGCCTTTAAAACATCTTCTACACCACCAAGCAATTCAATAGGCTTGTTTAACATATCCTGCCCTAGCTCAATGGCTTTAGTTATAATTTCAGGTTTAACTTTGCCTTCTGTTATTCTTAAAACTGTTTCGATCATGCTGAGCATAAAACCCTTAATACCATAGCCATAGAGTGGCAGATTTGCTATTTCTGTTTTATACAATTCAGCTATAATGCTATGATGTGGCAAAAAATCTTCTAAAAGACCCGCAAACTGGGCTTCTGTTTCACGAAAATAAGGTTCGTTTACCCAAAGTGTATCATCGGCATCAAAAGCGATCACACTAATCTTTTTATTCATGGTTATGCTTACTTTTAATACTGCAAAAATAAATTTTCCTTTTGGTACCAATAAGGACATTTGTCCCTACAATTAAAATATGCTAAGAACAAACCTTACTTTCCTATCTTTTATTGAGCAATTTTGTGCCATTCATACCACAGATAAAAACATCATTTTAAAATCTTTTCCACCAGGCTTTAAATTTATTGAACAAGGAGAAAAAATTAAAAATGTCTATCTTATAAAAGACGGCATGACCAAGTGTTTTATTTCTGAAGAGAATGGAAAAGATTTTATCATTGAATTTTTAGGCAAGGGTGAAATTGTAGGTGAACTGGAGGCTTTAAAACAGATCAATTGCTTGTGCAATGTGGAAACAATAAGTGAGGTAACTGCTTACGCCATACCAGACCATGTTTTTTTAAGGCTAACAGAACAAAACACCGATTTCACAAAACTTTTGCTTCAGGAACTGTCGACAAGAATTATTCAAACCAGTACAAGGGCCTCATTTCAGCAATTGTACACCCTAGAGTATGGATTAGTTAAACTGTTAAAACTCCAAACAGATGAACAGATCTTTATTTCAAAAGACGATATGGCCGCCTATTTAGGCATATCTGTTAGAAGTTTCAATAGAACACTTAAACAGTTGAAAGCAAAAAATGCTTTTGAAAGCGAAGACTTTAAAGAGGGCAGTACAAATAAAAATTTACAGCACTTGCTTAAAAGGCTGATGTAAACAATATGCCAATTTTAGAACTTTATTTCAACAAAAACTGTTTAACAACAAAACAGCTGCATGCCTAAGATACTAGTTATAAACGGAAGTGCCCGTAAGGAAGGAGACACACAAAAGATTGTAAACCAATTGATGGAGGGAATAGTATATGAGCAGATCAACCTCATTGATCATTACTTTGTTCCCTACCATTATAACGGTATTTACCCTGAAGAGGACTGCTTCGGTTCCTTCGCCAAAGAAATTTTATATTTCGACCATCTTATTTTTGCTACACCTGTTTATTGGTTTGCCATGAGTGGGCGCATGAAAAACTTTTTCGACCGCTTAACAGACTGGATAACGACTGAAAAAGAGGTTGGACGAAAATTAAAAGGAAAAACCATGCATGTGATTGCTGTAGGAACCGACGGCGAACTACCTGATGGTTTTGCTACTCCTTTTTTTTCGACGGCCAATTACTTTGATATGATTTATAAAGGCCATTTATACTTTATTTCAACTGAGCCTATTCAAAAAAATGAAACTGAAAAAATACAAAAGCATTTTTTGAATTTTGCAACGCAGCATTAAAAGCCATCTCTAAAATTTTATTAGTTTTGCTTAAAATAAATACAATCTACAAACTGTATGAAGGTACAAGAGGTATTCGCAAATAATGAAAAATGGATTGCTGAAAAATTGGCAATAGACGAAAATTACTTCAGCAATTTAGCTAAAGGACAAAATCCTGAGTTTTTGTATATCGGCTGTTCGGATAGCCGGGTAACTGCCGAAGATTTAATGGGCATAGAACCCGGACAAGCCTTTGTTCACCGCAATATTGCAAACTTGGTCAACAACGTGGACCTAAATGTTATGTCGGTACTGAATTATGCCGTAAGGCATTTAAAGGTTAATCATGTTGTCGTTTGTGGCCATTATGACTGTGGCGGTGTTAAAGCAGCCATGCAACCAGCAGATATGGGGATTTTGAACCCCTGGTTAAGAAATATTAGGGATGTTTACCGCCTCCACAAAACCGAATTAAATGCCATTGAAAATGAGCGTGCAAGATACAATAGGCTAGTAGAACTTAATGTTCAAGAACAATGTATAAACCTGCTTAAAACCGCAGCCGTACAGGAGGCTTATTCCTTGCGGGGACTAACTGTTCATGGATGGGTTTTTGATATCCATACCGGTCGCTTAATTGACTTAAAAATTGATTTCGATAATATCCTTAAAGATATCACGGAAATTTATAAGCTATATTAATGAATTGGGCGTTTGGAGTTTAAATACTATAAACTATAACTCCAAACGCCCAGTACCAAACTCAAATTACCTGCCCATCCAACCGCCATCAACGGTTAAAATGGTACCATGCACATAATCTCCGGCTTTTGAAGCTAAAAATATTGTTGGTCCTTTAAAATCATCAGGTGTACCCCATCTGCCTGCAGGTATTCGGTCTAAAATAGATTTACTACGGTCCTCATCAGCCCTCAAAGCCGTTGTATTATCTGTTGCAATATAACCCGGTGCAATAGCATTTACATTTACGCCCTTACCTGCCCATTCATTTGCAAAAGCTTTTGTTAATGAAGCAATAGCTCCCTTACTTGCTGCATAGCCTGGCACTGTAATACCGCCTTGAAAAGAAAGTAAAGAAGCTGTAAAAATAACTTTACCGCTTCCTCTTTTCACCATTTCGCGTCCAATTTCTCTAGTTAACAAAAATGGGGCAGTTTGATTTACAGCAATCACTTCATCCCAATATTCATCAGGATGCTCAGCAATTGGTTTCCGTAAAATTGTACCTGCATTATTGACCAAAATATCAATTATAGGGTGATCTGATTTTACTTGTGCGGCAAATTTAAGTGTAGATTCGCGTTTGCTAAAATCACACTGATAGGCATAAAATTTTCTGCCTAAGCCAACAACCGACTTTTCAACAGCACTCCCCTGCAGTTCCAGATTGGCTGAAACACCAATAATATCAGCACCGGCTTCAGCAAGTGCAACGGCCATAGCCATTCCAATCCCACGTTTACAGCCGGTTACTAAAGCTACTTTCCCTTTTAATTCGAATATATTCAACGACATTTCTTTGATGCTAATTTATTATTTCAACGCTGTAATTGCACAATGGTCCATATCACCATAATCTAAGTTCTCTCCGGCCATACCCCAAATAAAGGTATAATTGCTGGTTCCTGCACCAGAATGGATAGACCAGTTTGGAGAAATTACAGCTTGGTCATTCTGCATCCAAATGTGTCTTGTTTCCTGTGGTTCGCCCATAAAATGGCACACACTTTGACCTTCTGAAACTTCAAAATAAAAATACGCTTCCATTCTTCTGTCATGTGTGTGCGCTGGCATAGTGTTCCAAACACTGCCTGATTTTAGTTCAGTCATACCCATCTGCAATTGGCAGGTTGGCAAAACACTGTTTACTAAAAGTTTATTAATGATGCGGTGATTTGCCGTTTCTGGTGTACCCAGCTCTACAATTTCTGCTTCATGTTTACTCACTTTCTTGGTAGGATAAGCGTGGTGTGCAGGAGCCGAATTCAAATATAGTTTGGTAGGCTGATTTTTATCTGCCGATTCAAAAGACACTTCCTTGGTACCGCGGCCAATGTACAGCGCTTCTTTATAATCAAGTTCAAAACGAACTCCATCAGCAAGAACTATGGCTTTTCCCCCTACGTTTATAATTCCCAGTTCACGGCGTTCTAAAAAAAAGTTTGCCTTTAAATCAGCAGGGTTTGGAAGTACTAATTTTTGATCTACTGGCATTGCTCCACCAACAATATAGCGGTCAAAATGCGATAAGGTTAAATTAACCTGATTTGCCTCAAAAACGTTTTCAATCAAAAAATTATCCCGCAAAGCGGCTGTATCCATGTGTTTAACTTCTTTAGGACTTTGAGCGTAACGGCTTTCGAATTTACTGTTCATTTATTTTATCTGTTATTTGGAGTTAATCTGAAACTGACCTTAAAATATCAGCCTGTAAAGATATTTATACTATGGTGATTTTTAAAGTATTATTATACTTAAATACCTATGGTCATATTAAAATAAAAGCCATGATGATGAAACAGCATGGCTTTTTCAATCTCTACATCAATATTATTTTACCGAAACCGGAACTGAAATTTTATCCCATTCCAGAGCAAAGTTATTTTTATTTATTTTATACACTAAACGCTCTTGTGTTTCTGACAAGGCTTTCGTTTTCACATCAACCCTTAACTGGTCCTTTGCTTCTTCATATTTATAGGCGCCCCATTGTTTTGCTTCTTTATTAAAAATGGCTGTCCATGTACCATTTTCTTTTGGAATTAAAAAGAAACTGTATGTGCCTGCAGGAAGTTTTTTACCGCCTACTGTAATGTCTTTATCGGTTTCAAAAGTAGTTGCTTCATTTGCTCCCGCACGCCAAACTTTATCCCAAGCTTCTAAACCTCCCCAGATTTTACGCCCTTTAACAGCAGGACTGCTGTAATTAATGGTAATTGTTGCGCCATTAATTTTTCCTGTGGCTACGGCTGCAGGGCTCGCTTTAGGTTTTACCTCATCTTGTGCAGATGCACTTACTGAAATGGCAAATGCTGTAAAAAGCAGTGCGATAGATTTGATCATTGTTTTCATAGTCTATATTTATCTGTTTTCAATTTTACGAATTTAATGCTTTGAGTCGATAAAACAGTACACCTATTGCTGAAAATAAGATGACGGCAAATGCCCCGATCACGTTCAGCCACAGAAAAGATATAACATCAATTTTATAAACGGCAATTACAGTGATTTCTGACAGCAAAGCTGCGACAAACACAACCGATCCGGTTATTTTTTTAAAATAAAATGCAACTAAAAAGATACCTAAAATTGGTCCATAAAACAAAGAGCCGAGTACATTTACTGCTTCAATAAGCGATCCCATTTGTGTTGCAAACATCGCTACAGAAATAGAAAAAATACCCCATGCCAGTGTATGCAGCCTGCTGTATTTTAATTCCTGTTCATCGTTTGGCTTTTCTTTGCTGAAGATAAGTTGCACATCTTTTAAAGAACAGGCCGCAAGCGAATTAAGGGCTGCAGAAATGGAACCCCAGCTGGCTAAAAAAATAACTGCGAAAAGTAATCCGATCATGCCTACCGGAAGGGTGTTCTTTACAAAATATAAAAATATATAATTGGTATCTGTTTTCTCTGCATTATAGTTTGATCCATTTATTGCGGTCTCTACTTTGCTATGCAACAGTGCAACTTCTTTTTGTGTGTTTTTAAAGTTTTGGATGGACTGATTTAAATCCATTGCACCCTGATCTTTTTTCTCCAGTATTTCTTTTGACTGCCGATTAAATTTTTGTTGCAACGCCTGGTGTTCCCGTTCAAAAGCAGCTGTTTTATGGGGCTGTGTTTCTTTAAGATATCCGTAAGACCGTTCATTAAAATAAATTGGCGCAGGCCTTAAAGAAAAGAAGGCAAAAAGTAAAGCTCCAATTAATAATATGGCGAATTGCATCGGAATTTTAACCAGTCCATTTAACAGTAAGCCCATTTTTGCATTAGTATTGTCTTTTGCTGTAATGTAACGCCCTACCTGGCTTTGATCAGTACCAAAGTAAGATAGCGCTAAAAAAAAGCCTCCAATCAAACCGCTCCAGATGTTGTATTTATCTTTCCAGTTAAAATCTGTAGTGATCACGTTCAGCTTTCCGGATTTGCCTGCCAAATAAAGGGCATCTTTAAAACCAATTCCATTTGGCATATTTTGAACCAACAGATAACCTGCAAAAGCCATTGTACCTAAAATAATGAGAAACTGAAGTTTTTGAGTATGTGCAATTGCTTTTGCTCCACCTACATAAGTATAAATTAAAAGGATGCCTCCTGTTAAGACATTGGTTAAATAAATATTCCAGTTTAAAACGCTCGATAAAATGATGCTTGGTGCATAAATACTAATTCCCGTTGACAACCCCCTTGAAAATAAGAAAAGTAAAGAAGTTAAAACCCTTGTTTTCTTATCAAAACGCTGCTCAAGATATTCATATGCAGTGTAAACATTCAAACGCTGAAAAATGGGAATAAAAGTGATGCAGATTACAATCATGGCCAGAGGCAAACCAAAATAATATTGCACAAAACGCATTCCATCTGTATAAGCCTGGCCTGGAGCAGAAAGAAAGGTAATTGCGCTGGCCTGTGTAGCCATTATACCCAATAGCACAATGTACCACGGCATTTTATTATCAGCCTTTAAATAGGATTCATTACTTTTTTGCCCCCGCCCCATAAACACACCGTAAGCAACAACTGCAAAAAGGGTAAAAACGAGTACAAACCAATCCATGTTGCTCATGCCCAGTACCGAGTAAAAAGGTAATAAAAAGTAATTTGTGCGATAAGCGCAAGGCCCAAAAGAATGTACCAGGTATTCCAGTTTTTGAGTTGGTTTTTCATTTTTGTTGACCGGCTGATAGGAAATTAAAAAATAATCTTGTTGCACCGATATTTCCAGCTGGCAACTGTCTGAAAAAGGCTAATGGTGTATAAATAAAATTGCCCTTCCCATATTTCGCATACAGTGTTGATCCCTGCAAAGGTTCTTCGCCTGTATCGTGCATTTCAAAAAGTGTTTCATACCGCTTGTCCCATTGATCAGGAAAATAAGCACCCCGTTCCTGTACCCAGCCTTTAAAATCATCAGTCGTAATTTTATTTGGGTAGTTTAATAGGCGGTGATCGGGCTTTAATATTTTAACAGTTGCGTTTTCTTCCGTTACCCTTTTGCCACTTATGCTAAAAGGATAAATGCCAAAATCTTGCAGCGCCATATCCTGAGTGGTATTGTACTGCATTACAATTGTACCACCATGCTCTACATAAGAACGTAAAGCCTCTTGCCAATTTTTAATTCTTTTCTCCGTATTAATCACCCGAACCCCAGTTACAACGGCATCATATGAGGCCAGTTTTGAAGCATCCAAAATATCAGCTTCATCCAGTACATCCACCTGCAAACCCGCCTGTCTTAAAAATTCAGGGATAAGATCTCCAGCTCCTGCAATATATCCGATTCTTTTGGCCATTACCTTAATATCGCCTTTAAGCAACCAGGCTGCCGCAGGTACAAAATATTGCAAAACCGGTAGGTGCGCATATTGAATAATTTGCTGGCTCTTATTGTACTGTTCATTTCCCGCAACAAATGAAGCTGTGATAAGCAGTCTGTTTAATTTAAGTTTAGTTAGAAAATCCTGGTGTACCGGAACACTAAAATGGTTGACTTCATTTACTTTTAAAGTTACATGGTCTAGACTTAAAGATGATGGGGCTTCATTTCCAAAACTCAAAACAATCTTTCCATCGCCTACAGCTTTATTTGCCTTAATACGAAGTTTTATAACCAAATCTTCCTGATTAATTGAAAAGTAAACGGGTTCGGCCATTTTAATTTCTACAGCCGGAACAATTCGTAAAGGCTCTACAACATCGCCTTTTACAGGATCTAATTTTTTATAAGACAATGGCAGCTTAACTTCAAAATTTTCTGTCCCAATTTTAAGCGAAAGTTTAACCATTAATGGTGATTCAGCTTCGGGTAAACCAATAAGCGTATCATTTGTAACACTAAAAGTGGCTGCATTTTTTGCAGGTTTTGCCAACCAATAGGGCTCTGTTAAAGCTGCATCATTCGGGATTTGGATGTTATGTGTTAAAGTGATCAGTGAATCATTTGATAATTTCCGATCAATCAATTCTGTTTGACCCAACCAGCTGATCCGCTCAAGCTTTACACCTGCTGGGTTTCTGGCAATTAGGTTTAATCTAAAATTATAGTTCCCACCAGCTACGGCTTCAGGTTGATTGGTGACTGCTTCGGCCATGAAACCCGCACAGCTTAAAATAATTCGATCGATCGATTTTAACTTGTCGTTCCTCAGCTTTATATCTTTTACAGCGATCATTTTTTTCTTTACAAAGAGCAGTGCAGGCAGGCTTAAATCTGGCCTGTTAAAGTTAAAATCCAGTACAATTTTGTTTAAGGCGAAGTCTATTTCCGACGCACCTTTGCTGGCCCAGTTTAAGCCAAGGCCATCAAACAATGAATTTTTAGCCTCATCGCCAGCAACGTGCGTAAAATACTCAGTTTTAATGCCCGCTACAGACTGTGTTCCTGCACCCTGGCTTTTATGTAAACTTCTGCTCAATCCGGCAAGTTCGCCATAGCCCATTCCCAGTTGTGGGTCATATTGACCAACTGTTACTTTTAACTGATTCTCGGCAGTGGTATTTACAGCACCAAATCTAAATGTATTCCACAACAATCTTTTGGGTTGCCAAACGCTTACATATTTGAGTTGATTTGGAAACATATTTTGATCTGCCGCTGCTTTAAAAGCTTTTTCTGCAACTACAGCAGAGGCCGCATGCTGGCCATGCCCCGCAGCAGCGGTGGGTGGAAATCGGCAAATCACAACATCAGGCCTGAATTTACGGATTGCCCAAACCACATCAGCAGTTATACTATCTGCATCCCATTGTTTAAAAGTGTCGTCTGTATTTTTTGAAAAACCAAAATCTATAGCCCGGGTAAAAAATTGCTGTGCACCATCCAATTTTCTGGCTTCTAAAAGCTCATGCGTTCTGATTAAACCTAAGGCTGCCCCCTGTTCTGTACCTAAAAGATTTTGACCGCCGTCTCCCCGCGTTAAAGACAAATAAGCGGTTTCCACATTTTGATCATTAACCAACCAGGACAGCAATGCTGTATTTTCATCATCTGGATGGGCAGCAATGTATAAAACTTTGGGTATATGCTGTAAGGTTTTAAGTTCAGTAAAAATCTCTGATGATTTAGCCGGCCTATATTGTTGGGCCGAACAGAAAACAACATTTAACAACATTGTAAATGCTATAAACAGGGTTTTAAACATAAAATTTGCTTTGTATAATCAAATATGCTCAAATTGTATTTATTTTAGGCTTTATAAACAAAAAAAGTACAATCACCATGCGAAGCTGCTGCTTCGGCCCAACTTCTTTTTATTAAATAGTTATGAGAAAAAAATCTTTACGCTCTTATTGTCTTTCGTATCCATTACCTTATTCGCTCAACAAGCTTACTGGCAGCAGCAGGTGAATTATACTATAGATGTTGCACTTAACGATCAGGATAAATCCATAAAGGGTTTTGAGACTATTGTTTACAGAAACAATTCACCTTCTACATTAAATTTTATTTGGTTCCATATATGGCCAAATGCCTATAAAAATAATCAAACAGCTCTTTTTCAACAAATTAAAAATGATCCATCCAGAAATAAAAAACTGGAAAAATATAGTTATGGCAGCATTGAGGGACTTAATTTTAAAGTAAATGGAGTTACTGCCACAACAGAGCCACATGCCAACCCACAATATATAGATATCATTAAGGTGAATTTGCCTACGGCATTAAAACCAGGAGATTCGGTATCCATTACAACCGATTTTCTAGTAAAGTTGCCCACCTATTTTTCAAGATCTGGTTATGCAGACACAGAGTTTATGATTACACAATGGTACCCTAAGCCTGCGGTTTTTGATCAGGATGGCTGGCATGAGTTCCCTTACTTGGATATGGGTGAGTTTTACAGCGAATATGGAAATTATAAAGTAAACATTACTTTGCCCAGCAGTTATGTGGTTGGTGCAACGGGTGTATTACAAAACAAAGATGAGCTGGCTACTTATAAAGATTTAGGTACTAAAAACACAATAAATCGTAAAGGAAAGCCTGCACTTTATCTGGCTACGGGTAGTGCCCCCACAAAAACACTCCAATATGTGATGAACAACGTACCCGATTTTGCCTGGTTTGCAGATAAAGATTTGGTGATTCAGTATGATACCCTTAAACTGGCATCGGGTAAAACAATTGATGCTTTTACCTATTATCACAACAAAAAGCAAAGTTTGTGGGTAAACAGTATTGATTATGTTAAAGATGCAACCAAACACTACAGCAATTGGATTGGTGAATATGAATATCCTATTGTACAAGCCATTGAAGGCCCAAAAAACAATTCGAGCGGTGGTATGGAATATCCAACCATCACTTTAATTACCAGCCCTGATGCCGAAGCAACTACCCTTGATGCTGTAATTGCACACGAAGTTGGCCACAACTGGTTTATGAGTATGCTGGGCAGCAATGAGAGAATGCACACTTGGCAAGATGAGGGTTTAAACACCTATTTCCAGTTTAGGTATGAAGCTGAAAAGTACAAATCGAATTCTATTTTTGGAAAAGAAATACCTGCTAATATTAAGGCTTTACCAACTGATGCATTTTTAAACAGTATATATGGTGCACTGGCAAGCATCCCTATGAATTCGGCAATAGAAACGCCTGCTGCTAGTTTCAAAAACGCTGATGAATATGGATTGATCTCTTATATGAAAACAGCAGTATGGCTATATTTATTAGAAAAAAGTGTGGGAAGAGATAAAATAGATCGGGCATTTAAAAATTATTTCATAGAGTGGAAGAATAAACACCCTACACCACAAAACTTAAAAACCTCTTTTGAAAACGCATTAGGTTCAAATCTGGATACTTATTTCAAGCTGTTAGAAAAAGAAGGTTCTTTTAAGTAACAATAAAATTAAAAATCCCGCAGTGTTAATCACTGCAGGATTTTTAATTTATGGCTTGGCCTTAATCCATGTTGCAAGATCGTCAATCAAGTCTGCTGATACATTTGCTGACTTTAAATACTGACTGGAAGTTCCTTTCTCCGTTTGCGGAGTTAATAAATGGTTCAGCCCTGGGTAAAGCTTAAGTTTTACGTTGCGTTTTTTTCCCAATGCTTCATTCCAAATGTTATAGTCTTTTTCCGAAATCTGAAAATCATTACCGCCCTGAATAATAAATATACGTTGCTTACTGAGCTTTTTAGCTGTTGCAACCTGATCATATCCGTTTAAATCTACCCAATATGATGCAGGTAAGCCCAATATGGACGAATCTGGTTTAATACTTCCCAATGCATTAAGCTTGCTTTTTTCAATTTCTGCAAGTGCATCCTGAAATTGTTTTTTGCCTGCTTCAGTCGTATCATTTAACTGGGCATACATATATTTATTTTGTTCAATGATAATATCAGTTAACTTTTGTGCAGGTGCAGCGGCTAATATTATGCCTGCTAAATCAGGATTTAGAACCGCTAATCTTGGAGCCAGCATTCCACCTAAACTGTGCCCGAAAACGTAAATATTTTTTTGATCAACACCGGGATCTGCCTTTGCTAAGGCGATCGCCGCATTTGCATCATCCAAAACCTCTTCCTTTACTGTAAATGCTTTTCCAAACTCATTTGCATAAATTAGTGTACGCTTAACATAACGTACGCTTGCTATGCCTTTGGCTGCGAGCCCAGCGGCTAAATCTTTAAAAGGCTTATTTGCTCCAACAGTTTCATCCATATCAGCAGGGCCCGAACCATGAACCAAAACAACAATAGGATAGTTCTTTACATTTTTAGGTACTGTTATAACAGCGGCCAGTTGGTGTGCTTGAGTTTTAATATAGTTTGATTGTTCACTATAAAGGGCTGTATCGGCATATGCGGGTTTTGCATAAGCTTCAATACTGCTTTTAGGGGGCATAAAAACTCCAACCAATTTTTCGGCCTTATTAAATACCAGCAAAAAATTTTGATCATCTTTTTCAAATTTCCCTTCTACTGTAACCGCAAAAAAATCACCCTGTATCTGGCTTTTAATTGCTTCTAAAGAAGATACTTTTCCCATACTGGCATTTATCTTTTCCCAGAGCTGCTTTAAATTCTCTTCTGAAATTTGAGTCTTAGCCGTTTCATCAAAATAAGCATAAGCCTCGTTAAATTTCTGTTCTTCCATCAATCCAAAAAACTGATTGGAACGGTTAAATAAACTAATTACATTTTGTGCAAATGCGGTTGATGTTATAATAAGGGCAATTACAATTAAAAGGCCTTTTTTCATTGGGTATTTCTATTTATTTGATTAAGCATCAAAGTTATCAAAATTTGATGCTGAACAAAATTTAAACTATTTCATTAGTTAATAAGGCGTTTTATTCTAAAAGCAATGTGTCATCTTCATCAGTTAAGCTAAGCTGTATACTGTCACTTCCAGCAATACCTTCTATAGATCCCCTAATGTGCGTTGCGTTTAACAAGACTTTTTCCAACTGTTTTTCTCTGGCTTTCCATAAACGTTCCATTGCATCGCGTTCCCGTTGGATAGATAGTTTCATGCTCATGAAACCTTCGCGTATTGCTTTCCATTGTTCAGAAAACTCACTTCCTGTTAGGTAATCATACAGCATGTGCATTTTGTCGCCCCGGTTCTCCTGCGATTTTATTGCGCCTGCCAAACGTAAAATCCCTTCTCTCAACACATAGGCAACCGCATTTACTTCCTCAAAAGAACAGATCCATACTCCATCGCGCTGGCCAAAACAGTCCATGCCCTTTGGGTAACACTGACTAACAATTACAGCCACATCAATTCCCATACTGCGCATGTCTTTTTTCAGCTTCTCAATCCAGTCTCCACCAAAATCTTTGGTTCGTTTGCTTTCATAAATAATTTTACCGCATTCCTGTCCAAATTGATTTCTCACAACCTGTACACAGTCTGCACCACGCACCCCCTTGCCCACTTCTTCAATTAAATCAAAAGGATAGTTACTTCTTAAAAGTTCTTCTAAAATCAGCTCCTGAACTTCCCCCTGTAACTGCATGCTTCCTTGCTCGGCTTTCCGCTTCATTTCTTCTGCAAGCTTTTTCTGATCGTCCAGTTGCTTTTCAAGCTCCTTTACGCGCAACTGATGTTCCGTTTCTTTTATGCTGTTTTTTTCGAGCTCCTGCTTACGGATCTGCTCAATTAACTCACTGCGCTGTTCCTGCATTTTACGTTGCATGGAAAGTTCCATTTCCTGTTCTTTCTGCAGTAAACTTTCTTCCCGCCTTAAAAACTGAAGCTCTTTTTCACGGGCCAGTCTTAATTTTTCGGCATTGTCTTTTGCACTACTTTCCAGCATCTGCAATTTATTTTCAAAATCAGATGCAATGCTTTTACGCAGATTTTCTTCTAATGTATCTTTAAGCTTTGCTTTTTCTTCAGTTAATTTTAAATCAAAAGCTTTTTGTTGCTGTTGTTTCTCTGCATCAAAAGCAATTAATTTGCGTTGGTATTCCTCATCTTTTTGTCTGGTAAAAGAAAGCATTTTTTCACGCAGCTCTTTTTTATAGTCTTCGGCCATCGCTTCTTCCATCGGAAAAACGTGGGCACAGTTAGGGCATTTTATTTCAGTAGGCATTTATGGCATGTATTAATTGAAGGAGCTAGATGTGCACAAATATATTAAAGCTTTTCAATGAAATTATACAATTTATATTCCTGACATTTTAAATTTAGGTGTTAAAGCGTGATAATGAAACCTATAGAGCCATACGTCTACCAAGTTAAAAATAATAGATAAATGGTTTTGTTTTCTTGCTTTAATCAAAAGAAAGAAACCGATTGGCAAAGCACACGCAGTTTATAAAATTTTAGATCTAACCTCATGGCCTTCGGTTAATATTTTGCTTACCGGGCATCTAGAAGCAATTTGTTCTAATCTGCTTTTTTGTACTTCGTCCAAATGACCTGTACAAATAATTTCTTCAATAAAAACAGTTTCACCATTTTCAACCTCCATATTAACATCCACCTCAATATGGTCAATTAACCAACCTTTTTTGTCTATGTACATTCTTAATGTAATGGCTACACAAGAAGCCAGTGCAGCCATTAATAAACCTGTAGGTGCAAAACCTTTATTTGTCCCCCCCAGCTCTAAAGGCTCATCTGCAGTTACTACATGAGTTCCGTTACTTAATGAGCAGGCATAATGAGCTGTATCTATTGTTGCTTTTACCATATTTATTTGCTTTTAATATATGAATGGATTAGAAAGATCATTTTTAATAAATTGAATATCTTTTTTTAAACATTCCTTTTGGCTTTTTGTTGTTAATAAAAAAGTATGATTATGAATTACAGAAAATTAGCTGCAAAATATTTTGTTCAAAGATCAAACAGTAAAGCTCAAATTGCCGTTGCACTGGTTGCAGGTCTAGCAGCAGGTGCTGTAATCAGTATTTTATTTGCACCAGACCGTGGTGATGGGACGCGCAGGCGTATTTCGGATAGTGCTAAAAACCTGGGGTCAGGACTAAGAGGTACTTGTAGTTCTTTGTTGGGATGTTTCTTTGGAACCCAGCCTACAGCTGATGACCCAAAACCAGAGGTCCCCCACTTTAAGCATGCAACGGCAAAAAAAAGAAAATCCAATATTAAGGAAATCATTCAGGAGGCACACCAACCAGCTGAGAAAACTGGAGAAGAACAGGCGTAACTCCGTCGAATCATTTTAAATCTCTATTTTTATGGGATTATTATCTTGCTAAATGATTTTTATTCTTTCCAAATGCCTGCTGTTTTTAATAAAGCCTATAGTATGGGTCTTTGCTATGTTGATTTTGGCTGCTTTAACTAAAAAAAGGAGAGAAAAGAAAAAACTTTACATACTTGCCACCATTACCACATTCATTTTTTCAAATGGTTTTATTGTTGGAATGGCTGCAAACTGGTACGAAGCGGGTTATCCAGCTAAACAAAAATACGATATTGGAATTGTACTCGGTGGTTTTTCAGGCCTGAATGAACGAAACCACCAAATTGCTTTTAACTGGGCGGGCGATCGGTTATTCCAAGCGCTTTCCCTTTATAAGAAAGGTATAATTGATCAAATTTTGATTAGTGGTGGAAATGCACATTTAATTGACAATAAAGTTAAAGAAGCTGACTTGGTTAACCGTTATCTAAAACTGATCGGTATTCCCGATTCCGTTATTCTTTTAGAAAATCAAAGTAAAAATACAACCGAAAATGCAAAAAACAGTTTGGAACTGATTAAAAAACACATGCCTGATGCCAAGATTTTAGTGATTACGAGCGCTTGGCATATACCGAGAGCGAAAGTCATCTTTGATAAACAAACCAATCATAAAATTGATTACTATCCAACTAATTTTATAGGCAGGACATCTTTTAATATCGGAGATTTTATCATTCCGGACATTGGTGCTTTTGGCACTTGGGAACTTTTATTTAAAGAATGGATAGGCCTTGCGATCGACAGAATTAAAGCTTAATTATTTAAACGTTAATTTGCTGACCGATTAACTGAAACTGATCTTTGTGAATTGAAATCTATTACCCTTCTATCGCTTTCCAAAGCATGTCTTTTAATTCTACCAATCCCTTTTCGGCTACTGATGAAATGAAAATAGAAGGAATGTTAGGCAAATCCTGCTTCATTTCGGCTGTCAACTCTTCATCCAGCATATCTGATTTGGTGATGGCCAACACATGTGGTTTTTGCATTAATTCCGGGTTGTAAGATTCGAGTTCTCTTTTCAAAATCTCATATTCTTCTTTAATACTTCTATTGGTATCCGCCGGAACCATAAACAATAAAACGGAATTTCGCTCAATATGCCTCAAAAAACGATAGCCTAAGCCTCTCCCTTTTGATGCCCCTTCAATAATCCCTGGGATATCGGCCATTACAAAAGATTTATTGTTCCGGTAGCTTACAATACCCAGATTAGGCACAATGGTTGTAAAAGGGTAATCGGCAATTTCTGGCTTTGCTGCAGATACGACTGATAAAAGTGTAGATTTCCCAGCATTAGGGAAGCCCACCAAGCCTACATCAGCCAAAACTTTAAGTTCCAAAATATTCCAGACTTCTTTTCCTGGTTCACCTGGCTGTGCAAAACGGGGTGTTTGTAGGGTAGCCGTTTTAAAATGTGCATTTCCTAAACCACCACGGCCACCTGCTGTTAAAATTTGTGTCTCGCCATCTTTTGTAATCTCAAAAAGCACCTCTCCGGTCTCTGCATCTTTAGCTATGGTACCTAGGGGCACTTCTAATATCTCATCTTTTCCCTGTCTGCCGAATTTGTGTGAACTTCCGCCCGCCATTCCATCTTCTGCAATAATATGTTTCCTGTACTTAAGGTGTAATAAGGTCCAGATTTGGGTACTCCCCTTTACAATGATGTGGCCACCTCTGCCACCGTCACCTCCATCAGGACCGCCCATTGAAGTTAAAATATCGCGGTGCAAATGTGCAGAACCCGCACCGCCCTTACCAGAACGGCAACAAATTTTTACATAATCTACGAAATTCGAACCCTGAGACATATTATTATTTTTTTAAATAAAAATGGCGGAAAAAATAAGATCCTTTCCGCCATTTACAAAAGAGTTATTTATTAGTACTGATCAATAACAGCACAAAGGTCATTAAATACGGTATTTATTTCACCTATTCCATTTACTTTGTTCAATTTTCCCTGTGCTTCATAATAAGGCAACACATGAATAGTCTTATCAAAATATTCAGAAATACGTTTTTTCAGTTTCTCAGCATCATCATCTGGCCTGCCGCTAATCTTATGACGTTCGGCAATGCGCTTGGTCAACTCATCCTGATTAACATCTAAAGCAATTACACCAGCAATTTTACTGCCTTTACGCTCTAAAAATAAATCAAGCTCAGCAGCCTGTGGTACAGTACGTGGAAAACCATCAAATACAAACCCTTTAGCATCAGGATTTTTATCCACCTCTTCTTCAAGCATTGCAATTGTAATTGCATCAGGTACCAATTCACCATCTGCTAACAATTGACTTACTTTTTTTCCTAATTCTGTTTCTCCTTTTACGTGAGCTCTAAAAAGATCGCCTGTTGAAACATGTACCAACTGATATTTTTCAATCAGTTTTGCTGATTGGGTGCCTTTACCCGCCCCAGGAGGGCCAAAGAGAACTAAATTAAGCATTAACGTGGTTTAGGTTATCTTTAAAATTAAAAAAGCCTTGTCGCCAAGGGGCGACAAGGCTTCATCCAAAATTGTGCACTTGTAGGGATTCGAACCCCAAACCTTCTCATCCGTAGTGAGATGCTCTATCCAATTGAGCTACAAATGCATTTCCGTTCATTAACGGACTGCAAAAGTAAGGTTTGAGATTTAAATTCACAATTATATTTGAAAAAAAATCTATCCCTTAAGTTGCATACACAAAACATTAAGCGCTTAAAACATTATTAATCGCTTCAAAATCAGGCAATTCATGTGCATCTTCCAGTACTTCTGCATAGATGATTTTACCTGCTTCATCTATTACAAAAGCAGCCCTTTTTGAAACACCCTTTAATCCAAATACAAATTCTTCATAAAAAGCACCAAAAGCCTTTGATACCTCCTTGTTAAAATCAGACAGTAACGGGAACTGATAATTCTGTACTTCTTTAAATTTAGCCAATGAAAACGGTGAATCAACAGAAATGCCAATTATCTGGGCATTAATGCCTTCATAATAGCTAAAATTATCGCGCATTGTACATAGTTGAGTAGTACAGGTACCCGTAAAGGCCATAGGGAAAAAGTGAATCACAACTTTTTTACCTCTAAAACCAGATAGAGAAACTTCTGAAAGATCAGAACTGTACAATTTAAAATCAGGTGCTAAATCACCAACTTGTAATGACATATTTTTAGGATTATAGTGTATTGATAGGTTTTATTTATTAATCTATTTTATTAAATTTTTCATTTGTCTGTTTACAATTTCAAGCCCGTTTTTAAAACTATGCGGATTATAATCTAGGTCTTTTATGGCATGATCCAATATAAATCCGGTTCTAAAAGGCCGTTTTGCACTTTGGTTCAAGCTCCCTGAATCAATTTCTTTAATTAAAGAGCCATCTAAACACCAATAATCGGCAACTTTTTTAACTAAATCTGCAATACTCATGTAATCTTTACCAGAAATATGATAAATTCCATAGGCTTGCTTTTCAAAGGCCAAAAAGCAAGCTTCGGCTAAATCTTCTGCCAGCGTGGGCATACGCCACTGATCATTTACAACATGAACAGGCTGCCCTTTTTCTAAAGCACCTTTTGCCCAAAGTACAATATTGCTTCTGCTCATATCAGTAGTGATGCCATATACTAAAATGGTTCTTAAAATAGTCCAATTTATTTTTGAATGCTGAATAAGCTCTTCTGCGAGCACCTTTGACTCGCCATAATAACTTAAAGGATTAACAGCTGCATCTTCGCTATACGGCCCGTCGGCTCCATCAAAAACAAAATCGGTACTTAAATGAACAAGGTGTATTTTTAAGGCTTCACAAAGCGAAACCAAAGTCTGCACAGCATCTACGTTTAACTGATGACACCTCGTTTTATTTTCTTCACAAGCATCTACATTTGTCATTGCCGCGGTGTGAATAATTACATCAGGCCTATATTTTTCGATAACGCGCCTTACCTGTTCAGGATTTAAAATATCCATCTCTGCGTACTCATACCCATCATTAACCGGATAACGGTTGACTCCCTTAGATGTGGCGACAAGGCCTGCCCTTTTTTCAGCTAAAATTTTTTCTGTTATTTTCTGTCCTAAAAGCCCATTGCTTCCTGTTACAAGTATTTTCTTCATCATTTAATACATTTTAATTGCAATTTTGCTTTTTTGTAATAGGTTTGTGACAAATTAAGCATTCTTCAAAACAAATGTAATCATGAAATTTATTTTAAGCACACTCTTATTTACGTTCAGCCTTCAATGTATTGCACAAGATTTACCAAAAAATACCGATGACATTAAAAAGAACAGCATTTATGCTGAGCTTCTAGGAAATGGCGGGGTATACTCCGTAAATTATGACAGAATCTTTCAATTAAGCAGGGGCATAAAACTTGCACCAAGAATTGGCTTTGCAACACTCCAAAAGGTTTTAATTTTACCTTTTGAAGCGAATGTACTTTTAAGCAAAAGCAATACTTCAAAAAATTTCTTTGAAACTGGAATCGGCCTTACGGTATTAAAACCTTTGAACGGCTTTTCTGGTCAGTTGCTTACCATTAATGGCTATGATTATAATTTTAATAATAAAGCCGTAAATACCCCCTTCATTATACGGGCTGGCTTTCGGCACCAAAAACCTACAGGCGGTTTTATGTACAGAACCGGCGTACTCCTATTTACGGGCAATGAAACTTTAGTAACCATTGGTGCTGCATTAGGCTATAATTTTTAAACTTCAAATTTAAGTTCAGCCCCCTGAAATGATAAATTTTAAGGCCATTTTTTTATTAAAAATAGCCATCAGTAATCATGTTAAAAAAAATTATAATATATATTTAAAATTAGGCAAGAATAACTTAACTTTGCCAACCGAATTGGAGCCCCTATAAATAGCTTTAATTCATTGACTGTAATAAATTTACTCACAACAGATATGCCTAACTTAGGAAAAATAGCACAAATTATCGGCCCAGTGGTTGACGTTAGCTTTGCTGATGATGCCCATCTACCTAAAA
>Ga0116227_10005534_pt1 | contig 26521 bp, 21 predicted proteins | sample S1TSphgellanicum_FD_89693 | JGI IMG/M metagenome (GOLD analysis project Ga0116227, IMG submission 89693) | Host-associated microbial communities from peat moss isolated from Minnesota, USA - S1T2_Fb - Sphagnum magellanicum MG | ecosystem: Host-associated > Plants > Peat moss > Unclassified...
CCGATCTCGCGCGCAAGCATGGCCACGTATTCACCGAGCGCGACTCGTTCGAGATCCTCGGAATCGTGATCCCCGTCGCCCGTCTTTTCGATGATGAGCAATAGCCCCGGATGTCATGCGCCATTTCTCCTTCATCCCCTCAGGTGGAAAACGGGCGCTGACCTCATGACGATCAAAGCTCCGCTGGGCACGGGAGCTTAACCGGGACTCAGATCGATACGAAGTGTCTCGGTCGAGCAAGTGCGCAAGGCCTACGGCGCAGGCGTCCGCGCGACTGCGCTGACCGAACGGCGAGTCGCTTGCGACCGTTCGAGTAGGCCACAACGGTGGCACACCCGCGCCGTACCGTTGATCCAACAATGAATATCGATCTTACCAATCCACCCGCCGGCGAGCTATCACCGGCCACCGACCCGGACCGCATCGTTCAAGAGATCGTGGCGCAAATCGACTCGCTCGAGTCCGCCGTGCGCGCGCACCTCGAAACGTGGCTTGCATTCCTGGTGCTGCATTCCACCAAGGCCGACGTCATCGAAATCGACTCGGGCTACGACGTCTCGTCGTACGCCACGCACACCGTACGGCCGTTTGACCTCGCCGAGTTCAACACCGTCAAGGACTTCTTCGAGGAGGCTACCGGAGATACGTGCGCGACCTACGTCAGCGGTCATGGGTTGCGAGCTGAAAGGATCGGCGATGCATTCCGTGACGAAAGCCGCAGCGCGATCGCCGGCATACTGCGGGAGAAACTTGCGACGGCAGGATACGCGCCTTGGCAACAAGATAGCGAAGACGAACTCATGGAAACGATCGAAGAGGGTCTGTTCGAAGCCGGATGGCCCGACGATTGGGAGTGGCGCGACCTCTACGAGCCGATGTCGCTGCAGCGTATCGTCCAGCGACGGCGCGCGGCCGCCGACGCAATCGCTGCTCGAAACGAGAAAGAGCGGTTAGCCAGCGCAGCGGAGGCCGAACGCCGGCATAAAATCAGTCTGGCAGTTCATTCGCGGTTCCTCGTCGCCGTCGGAGGGCGAACCGAGAAATTCCTACGAAGCGAAGCAAACGAGTTACTGCAGGTGCTTCGCGCGCTTGCCGGATCGCTCGGGGAGAACGGGTCGGACGACGTCGCAATCTATGTGCGCTCACGCGAATTCGCTCCTATCGTGAGCAAAAACGTCTGCAATGACGCGAAGAAAGCCTTCGCCGCGCCGTGCCCGTGAGAATACGCCTCGGCCAAGGCCGCGCGACCGGTATACACCGTTGGTCGAAATGCTCGGCGTACCCGGCGACGCATCTGGTCCAGGATGAATACGCAGATCACTACAACCCCGACAGCGGCGATCTTGGCCGAGCTGCTCGACGACTTGCGCGAACGGCGGCGCGAACGGGGCTTCACGTTAGCGAGCTTGGCAAAGCAAATCGGCAAGAGCCCGATCTACGTGGGCGCGGTCCTTTCCGGTCAAGCGCAACTGACGGCGGAGACGGCGGTGAAGCTGGCTGAGGCGCTGGCGATCGACGAATCTTCGCTCGCGCCCTTAACGGTGCCGCCAGTTCGGAACTCCGACCCGCTGGTCTACCGTCTGCACGAACTGATCGACGTCTACGGCGACGCTATCCGGGAGTGGACCTTCGAGACCTTCGGAGACGGCATTTTGAGTGCGATCGATCTCAAGATCGCCTGTGAACGCCGCGGCGAACGGGCCGTGATCACGCTCGACTCCAAGTTTCTGCCCTATAAGGAATTCTAGCGCGCGTCCTCACATTGCCGTGCTGCGACGGGTTGGCGCACGCGGCCCGGCGACGCCCCCTGCCGCACTTCGCGGGCGGCGCCGTCGGTCGGCCCGGCCGAGCTTAGCCCGCTACGCCGAGCGCTGCTCGAGCGGGGGCTCGACCTCACGCGTGTCCTGATTATAGAAAGACGCGCCGGTTTTGCCGGCGGCAGCCTGGCGCGCGAACGTGATCAGATGATGGCTGACCATGCCGATGTGGATCATCGCCTCGACGTCGCCCTTGGCCAACGTCTCCTTGGCCATCTTCCAGAAGACCTCGCGGTAATCGCCCAGCAGTCCGACGCGCACGAGCAAGTTAGCGAAGGTTCGCAGCCCCATCCGGATGTTCCGGAAATTGACGCGCTGCTTGCTGTTGGGCGGCTTGATCCGGTTCGGAAAGACGTTGGCGACGTGGTACGAGAAACGCCGGTAGAGCGCGTCCGGTTGATACGCCGCGGTGAACGTCCGGCGCCACATCGCCACCATCTGATCGTACGGCAGCTTGAAGTCGACGTTCGACTCGCGGCCCGGCTCGTCGATCAAGCGTCCCTCGGCTTCGAGGCGCCGATAGAGCGGCGTGCGCGGGAGAGCCTGCAACAGGTTGATGGTCAACAGCGGTATATTCGAGGCCTCGACGAATTCCAGAATCCGGTCGGCTGTCTCCGGCGTATCGGTGTCGAGCCCCATGATCATGCCGGACACGACTTCCATGCCGTAGCTGTGGATGATGCGCAGTGCTTCCATGATCGGCATCGTGTTGTTCTGCTCTTTGTGCATCGCTTTGAGCGCCGCCGGATCGGGCGTCTCGATGCCGCAGAACACCGTGCAGAAGTAGGCCTCGCGCATCATCGCCAGCAGGTCGGGGGATTTGGCGATGTTCAGCGTCGCTTCGCAGGCCAGCTGCACGGCGTACCCGTTCTTCTTCTGCCAGGCGATCAGGTGCGGGAGGAGCTCTTTAGCGGCCTTGCGGTTGCCCACGAAGTTATCGTCGACGAAGTAGATCGCGCGCGTGCCGCCGTTCGCCAGGATGGCGTCGAGCTCGGCGACGATCTGCTCGGGGGTTTTAAGGCGCGGGTTGTTGCCGTAGAGTTCTGGGATGTCGCAGAATTCGCAACGGTAGGGACAGCCGCTCGAAAATTGCACGCTGCCCAGAAAATACTGCCCCACGTCGATCTTGTCGTACGCCGGAACGGGGAAGTCGGCTAGCGGCAAGCGCTCCTTCGTTTCCAGGCGCTGTTGCGAGGCCGGACGCGCCACGCTTGCCGTCAGGCGCGCGACGAGTTCGTCGGTCGCGTCGCCGAGTTCGCCGACGTGCAGGTAGTCGAACTCCGGGTAGTATTCGGGGCAGCCGGATACGGACGGTCCGCCCAGGACCGTCGTCTTCCCGAACTGGTGCGCGCGCCGGTTGATATCGTTGATCTGCGGTCGCTGGATGTGCATGCCGCTGACGAAAACGACGTCGGCCCACATGAAATCCGCCGGCCCCGCGCGCCGGGCATTCTCGTCGATGAAGCGAACCTGCCAGTTTTCGGGTAAATAGTTGGCAATGACGAGAATGCCCTGGGGCGGCATGAACGCCTTGACGCCCAGAAAGGGATATGCGTGCTCGAACGTGCCGAACGATGGTGCATAATGTGGAAATACGCACAGGACGTTGCGGCTGACGGCTGAAGCGGCCCGACTCAACGCCGGACGCTCCGCGGGCGCAGCGCGCCCAAGAAGGGTTCGGGTTGGTTTAGGCCGATACGCATGGGCTTCGAGTGTGCCGCGAACCGTTCGCAGTCCTGCGGCGCACGTGTGTGGGATTACGCGGGGGTTGTCGTGGCCGCCATATAATTTAGAGAAGGCGCACGACCCGGTTTGGCTTGTGGGGGATCGGGGGGACGTGTCCCACCGTTTAAGTGGAAGGACGGACAGGACCGAGGAATGGTGGTAAAGCTGGCTGACGCCGGGCATGGGAGCCCGGCCAACGAGCGTGCGGCGCTCGAGTTCTCACGCGGTATCATCAGCCGCGTTTCCCGCACGTTTGCGATCGGCATAGCCGTCCTGCCCGGCGACCTCGGGAAAGCGGTGCTCGTCGGCTATCTGTTGTGCCGGATCGCCGACACGATCGAGGACGACGGCGCGGCCACGGCCGCGCGGCGCCAGGAACTCCTCGCGCGGTTTCTCGAGTGCTTCGACGAACCGTCCAAGGCCGAACAGTTCGCTGCCGAAGCTTCGGACATTCAAGCCGATGCGTCGTACCTGGAATTGATGCGTGGCACGAAACTCGTTTTCCAACTACATCGTTCACTGCCGAAGAAATCTGCCGACATCGTCGAGAAGTGGACGCGCGAACTGACGCTGGGCATGAGCGAGTTCGTAGGTCGTTACCCGACCGGCATTCGGATCCAGACGATGCCGGAATATCGGCGGTATTGCTACTATGTGGCGGGAACGGTCGGACACTTACTCACAGATTTGTGGCACTGTCACTCTTCGCTGGTGTCGGACCGAGACTACGAGCGGTTGCTCGTCAACTGCGAAGCCTTCGGCGAGGCGCTGCAGACGATCAATATCCTCAAGGACATCGCCTGGGACATCGAACACGAGAACGCCGCCTATATCCCCGAGGAGTTGCTGCGGGCCCGCGGGTCGAGCCATCAGACGATTCTGCACGGCGATTGGCGGGTACAGAACCGCGAGGCGCTCGTCGCCCTGGTTCAACTCGCCAAGGAAGATATCCACAAATCGCTCGACTACTTCAACGCGATTCCCAAGATGGCACTGCAGATCCGGCTCTTCTGCCTTTTGCCGATCCTGTTTGCGGTCGCGACCTTGCGCGAGATCGAGCGTTCCACGGCCATGCTCCAATCGGGCGGCGCGGTCAAGATCTCCCGAGCCGAGGTCCGTTCGCTGATCCTCGCAGGGTCAGTGTCGACGATCAGTAACAAGACCACCCGGTGGCTCGTCTCAACGACCAGCCGGCAGCGCTTCAAGCTCGGCCTGGCAAAGCCTTAACTCGGCTTCTTAGCATCTCCCACCTCGCGATCGACTTCCCGTGGACGACGATCGCGCTCTGGACAATACTCTCAATTGCCGGGGTCGTTGCTTTCGTTCATTTGAAGCTGGCCCTGCTGCCGGACATCGCGTCACCCGTCGTCGTCGTGACCGTCAATTCGGGCCAGATCGACGTCGAGAAGAACGAGGCGACGGTCACGAAGCCGCTGGAAGCCGTTCTCCGCGGCTTGCCCGGCATCTCGCGGCTGCACTCTCTCACCTATCCGCAGTATGCCATCGTCGACATGTCATTCGACGTAAGCAAGAGCTTGGCGTTCCGGCGCAGCCAGGTGGCGGACGCCCTGCAGGACGTCAAACTGCCGGCCGGGACGAAGACCTCGCTCTCGACGGTCGACCTCAACGAGACGCCCGTCGTGACCTACGCCCTTGTGCGCGGGTCGCTGCCGCTCGAACGCCTGACCGCGGTCGCGCTGCACGAGCTCGCTCCCAAGCTGCAAGCGGTCGACGGGGTGCTCAAAGCATCGGTCGTGGGCGGCGGAACGGGTTCCGACGCCTCGGTGTACCGCTACAACGGGCAAGAAGCCGTTGCGGTCGCGGTCGTCAAGCGCGCCAACGCGAATACGCTGGACATCGCCGATGCCTGCGAAAAGGTCGTGGTGGCCTTCCGGACCGCGAACCCTGAGCTTCACGTCGAACGCACCTCGGAACAGGCCACCTTTATTCGCGAAGCCACGCAAGCCACGACCGAGGCCTTGGGCTTGGCCGTCGTGCTGGCGGTCGTCGTGATCCTAGCCTTCCTGCGCGATTGGCGGGCCACGACGATCTCCGCGATCGCGATTCCGGTCTCGCTGCTCGGCACCGCAATCGTCATGTGGGTTCTGCACTTCAACCTCGAGACGATCACCTTGCTGGCCCTGGCGCTGGTGGTCGGCGTCATCGTGGACGACGCCATCGTCGCCGTCGAGAACATCGTGCGCCACCTCGAGGCCGGCGAGACGCCCATGAACGCGGCGCTCCACGCGAACAAGGAGATCGGCCTGACGTTGGTCGCCGCCTCGTTCACCATCGTGGCCGTCTTCTTGCCGATCGGTCTGATGCAAGGTTCCCTGGGACAGTTCTTCCGCGCCTTCGGCATCACGGCGTCCGTCGCGGTGCTCTTCTCCTTGCTAGCGGCGCGAACGCTCTCGCCGACGATCGCGGCCTGGTGGCTCCGGGCCCGTCCGTCCGCGCGGGCTGGGCGCGGACCGGTCGACGTCGACCACTCGACCGCCCATCCCGGGTATCGCCGCTTGATCGGTTGGGCGCTCGGGCATCGGCGCATCGTCGTCGGCGTGGCGGCGCTGGCGTTCGCGGCCGGGCTCGGTCTGATCCCGTTCATCCCCAAGGGGTTCATCCCGCACCTCGATCGCGGCGAATTCTTGATCACCTTCCAGACGCCGCTCGGAACCAGCCTCTCCGACACGGTCTCGGTCGCCAAGACCCTCGAAGATTCGGTCCACCTCGATCCGGCGGTCAGTGACATCTACACGACGATCGGAAATCAGAGCGGTCAACAGAACGCGGGCGTGCTGGACGTGCGCCTCAAGCCCGAGCGGAAGGTCAAGACGATCGACGTCGAGGACGCGGTCCGTGGCCGCCTGCCGGCGATCGACGGCGTGGTCGCGACCGTTGAAGACGTCCCGTTCGTCGGAACCGATACGCCCAAGCCGTTGCAATTCGCGCTACTCGGCAGCAACCTCGACCGGTTGCGCACCGTGGGCCGCTCCTTCGAGCACCGCGTCGAGAAGCTCAAGGGCTTCGTGAACGTCTCGGCAAGCGGCCTCTCGGACGGCACGCCTTTCTCCCCGATCGAACACGTGGACGGCCAGCGCGCGGTGCAGATCACCGCCGATCTCTTGCCGACGCTTCAGATCGGCGACGCCAACGACAAGATCCTCGCTTTGCGCAAAGTGCTGCCCAAGGGCGTGACACTTTCCTTTGGCGGAAATTCGGAAGACGTCGTCACGACTTTCCGCGACTTCGGCATCGCCCTCGGCCTTTCGGTGCTCGCGATCTTCATCGTGCTGGTCGTGCTCTTCCGCAGTTGGGCCGATCCGATCGTGATCACGGTCTCGCTGCCGCTTTCCATCGTGGGCGCGCTGTTCGCGCTTTGGGTAACGCGCGCCGATTTCGGCTTGATCTCGCTGATGGCCGTGATCTTTCTGTTCGGACTCGTCAACAAGAATGCGATCTTGCTGGTCGACCGCATCAACAAATTACGCTCGCACGGGTTGTCGCGACACGACGCGATCGGTGAGGCGGGGGCGCAGCGCCTGCGTCCGATCATCATGACGACCGCCGCGACGATCCTGGGCATGCTGCCGATCGCGCTCGGCTTCGGGGCCGGCGCGGAGCTGCGCCAGCCGATGGCCGTCGCGATCATCGGCGGGTTGATCACGTCGACGGTGCTCAGCCTCGTGGTCATCCCCGTCGCGTATGCGATCTTCGACGATTTGGCGCATGGCGGGCGGCGCAAACCGGCGTGAAATCGGCCTTCCTGACCGGCGGCACCGGCTTCGTCGGCGCCAACTTGGCACGCGCCCTGCTGGCTGCCGGCTGGAACGTCCGGGCGCTCGCGCGCCCCGGGAGCGACCGGCGTAACCTCGACGGCTTGGACCTCGAGGTCGTCGACGGCGACCTCAACGACCCGGCGCTGGCCGCCAAGATCGGGTCAGCCGACGCGGTCTTCCACGTGGCGGCTCACTACAGTCTCTTTCGCGCCGACCGCGCGGCGCTGATGCGCAACAACGTCGATGGAACGCGCAATGTCCTGGCCGCGGCCCGGGCGGCGGGTGCGGGCCGGACCGTCTACACCAGCTCGGTCGCCGCGATCGGCGTCAAGCACGGGGGACCGGCGGACGAGACCTTCCAGAGTCCGCCGGAGCGACTGATCGGCGCGTACAAGCTCTCCAAATACCTGGCCGAGCGGGAAGCGGTGGCCGCCGCCGCGGCGGGCCAGGACGTCGTGATCGTCAATCCCACGACGCCGATCGGGCCGTGGGACCGCAAACCGACGCCGACCGGCGACATCTTCGTGCGCTTCCTGAGCGGCAAGATGCCGCCGGCGATCCCCGAAACGGCGCTCAACTGGGTCGACGTGGCCGACGTCGCGCGCGGCCATCTGCTCGCCTACGACAAGGGCAGGAGCGGCGAACGCTACATCCTGGGCGCTGAAAACCTTCCGCTTCGCACCCTGTTGCAGCGCGTGGGCGCCGAGGCCGGCAAACGCGCCCCGCGCTTCGTGTTGCCGCACTGGATTCCGCTCGCGGCGGCGGTGGTCGACGAACTCCTGCTGACGCGCTTCGGGCACACCGCGACGATCCCGCTCGACGGAGTTCGGATGAGTCAGGAGTCGATGTACTACGACGTGTCGAAAGCGAAGATCGAGCTCGGTTACGAACCTGGTCCGATCGATGCCGCGATTCGCGCGGCCGTCGCCTGGTTCTCCGACAACGGCTACGTCTCGCGGAACGGCCGCGCCCTCGTTCCCCCCGCTACGGAGAAAACGAACCAAACATGGCAGTGACCCTCCTTCAGGCTGCGAAAATCGGCGGCTACGTCGTCAAACAAAAATTGCTCGGCCGCAAGAAGTTCGCCCTGACCCTGATGCTGGAACCGCTGTTCCGCTGCAACTTGGCCTGTTCGGGTTGCGGAAAGATCCAGCACCCGGTCGAGGTCCTGCGTCGCCACCTGACGCCCGAAGAGTGCTTCAAGGCCGTCGACGAGTGCGGCGCGCCGGTCGTCGCGATTCCAGGCGGCGAGCCGCTGCTGCACCCGCAGATCGACGAGATCGTCAAGGGGCTGATCGCGCGCAAGAAGTTCGTCTACCTCTGCACCAACGCGTTGCGGCTCGAGCAGAGCCTGGATAAATTCACGCCGTCGGAGTACCTTTCGTTTTCGGTGCATCTCGACGGACTCAAACCCGCGCACGATAAAGCCGTCGCCCGAGACGGCGTTTTCGAAATCGCCGTCAAGGCGATCAAGGCCGCCAAGGCCCGCGGCTTCCGCGTCACGACGAACACGACGATCTTCAACGACGCCAAGCCCGAAGAGGTTCAGGCCTTCTTCGACTTCGCGACCGACGAGCTGGGCGTCGACGGCATGATGATCTCGCCCGGATATCCGTACGAAAAAGCGCCGGACCAAGATCACTTCCTGCACGCCGCGCAAACGAAGGCGCTGTTCCGCGAAATCTTCGCACCGTATTCGGCCAAGAAGAAAAAGTGGAACTTCAACGCGAGCCCGCTGTTCCTGGACTTCTTGATGGGCGAGAAAGATTACGACTGCACGCCTTGGGGCATGCCGTCGTACAGCCTCTTCGGCTGGCAGAAGCCGTGCTATCTGTTGGGCGAGGGCTACGCGAAATCGTACCAGGAGTTGCTCGACACGACGGATTGGTCGGCCTACGGTCACAAGAGCGGCAACCCGAAGTGCACGGATTGCATGGTTCACTGCGGGTTCGAACCCACGGCCGCCGACGACTCGATGCGCATCGGCAACGTATGGCGCTCGATCACGACGGTGATGGGTAGAAATTAACTAAGGCAAGGTCGCTCGTGGTCGATGCGATCTTCGTCCCGCGCGGCGCGGAAGCTGATGCCGTGCGGGCCGCGCTCGGCCCCGCGCCGTCGCCGGTTCGCGTCGTGACCACCGGGATCGGTCCGCGCGCGGCATTGCGGGCCGCGGATGAAACGATCGCCGGCGGTCCGCCGATCCGGCGAGCGCTGATCACCGGCCTGTGCGGCCTGCTCTCACCGTCGTTCGCGGTGGGCGACGCGCTGGCGTACGGTGAGGTGCGGCACCAGCGCGCCCGGCCGATCTTGCTGGAACGATTGCTCGTCGACCTGGTGGCCGAGCGGGTCCCTGGGATGCAGTCGGGTATCCGGGCGCTACACTCCGACACGATCGTGTGCAGCGCGGCGGAGAAAGCCGACCTGGCCGAGCGCTTCGATTCCGAAGCGGTCGACATGGAGAGCTTTGCGCTCGCGGAGCGGCTGCATCGCGCCGGCGTCGCCGTGGCGATCGTGCGGGTGGGCAGCGACGCCGCAGGCGATGACTTACCCGATCTCGAGAGCGCTCGCGACGGCGCGGGCGGTCTCGACACCGTCGCGCTCGTGCTCGCGATGCTGCGCCGGCCGCTGGCCGGCGTCCGGCTCGCGACCAACGGCGTATACGCCCTGCGGGCGCTCCGGCGCACGGTCGCCGCCCTCGTCGCGCGTGGCTGACTCGCCGGCGCGCGGGCCGCGGATCTGTGTGTTCTGCGGGTCGAGCGCCGGCGACAAGCCGGCCTACCTGCAAAGCGCGATCGACGCCGGCCGCACTCTGACCGAGCGCGGGATCGGCGTCGTCTACGGCGGCGGCCGGGTCGGCTTGATGGGCGCGCTCGCCGGGGCGGTGCTAGCCGCGGGCGGCGAGATCATCGGCGTCATCCCGGAGGCGTTGGCCGCGCGCGAGATCGCCCATCGCGGCTTGACCCAACTGTACGTCGTCGGGTCGATGCACGAACGCAAGGCGTTAATGGCCGCCGAATCGGACGCGTTCTTGACGCTTCCCGGCGGCTTCGGCACCCTCGAAGAGCTCTTCGAAGCCGTTACCTGGCGACAACTGGGATTTCACGATAAACCCTGCGGCGTCGCCAACGTCGAGGGGTACTTCGACGGCTTGCTGCAGTTCTGCGACGCTGCCGCCGAACACGGCTTCGTGTACGCGCGCGACCGCGCGGGCCTGTTCGCTCGCCCGTCGGTCGGCGAAACGATCGACGAGCTGCTGCGGCGGCTGGCGAGCGCGAAGGTCGTCGCCGAGTAGCTACTTAGCTGAAAAGTGCCGCCTCGAGGTCAGCGACGCTCGCGACCACGGCGCCGGCGAGCCTCAAGGCCTCCGGCGCGGGCGGGTACTCGCGATTGGGGATCGCGACGACGTACATACCGGCGGCCCGCGCCGAGCGGATGCCGTTACCCGAGTCTTCGATCGCTGTGCACCGGGAGGGCTCGAATCCCAGGAGTTCGGCCGCGCGAAGGTAGACGTCGGGCGCCGGTTTCCCGCGCCCGACTTCTTCCGACGAGACCGTCGCGGCGAAGCAATCGGAGAGGCCCGCGAGTTCGAGCACCAGCTCGATGAGCGAACGATTCGACGACGACGCGAGGCCGAGCGGCACTCGCCGCGCGAGGCGGCGCACGGCGTCGGCGGCGCCCGCGAACAGCGGCAGCCGGCGCCGGTATTCGGCGGCCACTAGCGCCACGACGCCGTCGTCGATCGCGCGCTCGGGCAGGGCGACGCCCAGCTGCGTGGCGATGTAGTGCGACCACTCCGGCGCGCTCATGCCCATGATGTCGCTGGTCGCGCGGTCCGTGTACGTGCCGCCGTGGGCGGCCGAGAACTCCCGGCGCGCCCGCTCCCAAATCGCCTCGGAGTCGATCAGCACGCCGTCGAGGTCGAAGATGACGGCGTCCGGCCTCACTCGCGCGGCGCGTTTTCTTTCGCGTGAACCAGCCGCAGCAGCGCGTCGTTGTAGGGCGTCGCGAGCCCCAGACGCCGGCCCGACGCGACGATCGCGCCATTGACGTAGTCGATTTCCGTCTTGAGGTGCGCGGCCAGATCGATCGTCATCGAATTACGCCCGTCGGCGCTGCCCGCCACGACCCCGCGCACGTACTCCCACGGATCGCCGAACGGCAAGTTGATGCGCAGACCCCGCGCGACCGCTGCCGTTTCGAGCGCGACCGCTCGCGCCAGTTCGGCCGCATCCGGATCGCTCGCCACGATCCCGTTCTTGGCTTCCGCCAGCGCCGAGATCGGGTTGATCGCGGCGTTGGCCAACAGCTTGCCCCACTGGTGCGGCCGGATATCGTAGGCGATCGCGCACTCCATGCCGCTGCGTTCGATCAACTGCTGGACCGCGCGCACCGTGGCCGTCGAGGCGCCGGCCGCGCCGACGACCGTCGTGCCGACGCCGAGCCGGCGCGAACGGCCGTGGCCGACCGCAAGCCCCGCTTCGTTCGTGACCCCGATGACCAGCGGAACCGTGCCGCCCAGGGCCGTCTTGATCGCTTCTTCGTTGCCGAGCCCGTTCTGCAGCGAAACGATCGGCGTCGCGGGGTTGAGTTGGCCCGCGAACGGCCGCACGGCCGAGAGCGTGTTCGGTGCCTTCACGAAGACGAAGAGGAAGCTCGTGGCGAAGGCCCGCGCCGGGTCGCGCGTCGCCGACACCTGCCGGACCGGCAGGTCGTCGACCTGGACCCCGCCGTTCTCGTTGATCGTCTCGACCACGTCGCCGCGCACGTCGACCAAGGTGACGTCGTTGCGCTCGGCCAGCGCGTAGGCAAAGAGCGTCCCCATCGCCCCGGCCCCCAGGATCGCCACGCGCGCCCGCGGTTCAGCTTGCATCATCGGCTAACGTACTACGGTCCGCCATTTGCAATCCTTGATTTGAACCAGCGCCGCCAGAAACACGCCCGCGAGAAAGCCGCCGATGTGGGCGAAATAGGCCGTGCCGCCGCCCGTTTCGGAGAGCACGCGCGCCGAAAGCGCGCCGAACCCGTGGGCGAACTGGGTCAGCGCCCACAGACCGATCAGGACGTACGCCGGCAACGTGACGACGTGCCGGGTCGGAAAGCGCAGGATGTATGCGCCGAGCACGCCCGCGATCGCTCCCGAAGCGCCGATGCCGGGCACGTGGCTGTCCCAGAGCACCGCCGTTTCGGCGAGGTTGCCGAACACGCCGCACAGCAGGTAGAACCCCAGGAACCGGACGTGACCCGCTTCGGACTCGATCTCGGGTCCGAACGCCAGCAGAACCAGCATATTGACGGCGATGTGAAGGACGCTGCCGTGCAAGAACTGCGAGGTCACGAGGGTCAGCGCGGTCAGCGGTGCCGGCGGGTCCAGTTGCACGCCGTGCGTGAGGTCGAACGGGATCAGCGCGTAGGCGTCGATGAACGCTTCGCGCACGCGCGCGCCGGGAAAGGCCGCTTCCTGGAGAAACACGGCGACGTTGACGGCGATCAGCAGATAGACCGCGATCGGTAAACCGGCCTTCCGCGCCGCCGCGCGGCTACGCACCACGGCGCCCGCTAGAACTCGAACTGCAGCCCGAAGACGCTGCGCCGATCCGTGTGGATGAGGTCGCGCTCGCCCCCGAAAATCTGCACTTTGGGCGTCAGGGAGAAATTCAAATATTGGTCGAGCGTGGGATGGCGCAGGTCGTACGCGCGCGTCTCGATGCCGAACGCACCGCGCCCGACGCTGGCCGTCAGACCGAGCCGCGAGTACTCGATGCCGCCGCCGTAGGTCACCGGGCCCGCGCGATTGAGCAGCATCAGGTTCGCGGTCGACGTGCCGTTCGCACCGAGATCGTTGACGCCGGCTTCTAGTCCGGTATGCGCGTGCGGCAACAGGAATACGTTGAAGTCCGAGCTCGGACCCCGGTCGGAATCGAGCAAGGGCGTCACGTTGCGGCCGATCGAGCCGGGCCGCTCGGGCGAAAGCAGGCTGGCCCGCACTTGCAACAGGACCAGGTCTTTCGTGAACTGGTTTAGCCGGCGCCGCAGCGTGTCGGCGATCTGCGACGTCGACGATCCGCCGCCGCCCGCGCCGTACGACGCATGCGGAGCGGCGCTCGGTCCGCTGCCCGGCTGCGTGCTCGTGCCCGGCTGCATGCTCGAGCCCGGCTGTGCGCTCGAAGCGGCGGCCGGCGGAATGGCCGGCGCCGAGGTCGGAAGATAGCCGGGCGGGGGCGTCGTGGCGACGGGTGCGGGCGTGGCGTTCGCATCGACGCCGTAGACCTCCGATTTTCCGCCGAGCTGCCCGACGAGCGAGTCGACTTTCTGCGAGGTCGCATCGAGTTGTGCGACGGTATCGCGCAATTGCGATTGCGTTTGGGGGTTGCTCGTGACGTTGCGCAGGTCTTGGGTCAGCAGCGCGAAGGTGTGCGCGGTCAAGGCGAAGTCGCGCGTCGTATCGACCAGGTTGGCCTTGAGTTTCGGATTGGTCGCCACGTCGCGCAACGCGTCGACCGTCTGGCCGAACGATTTGGACGTGCGGGTGAGCTGCGCGAGAAGGTCGTCGATGCGCGGCGCGTCCCGCTGCGCCGAGGCGTTGAGCGTGCTGGTCAGGCCCACCACGTTATTGCTGGCCAGCGTCAAATTCTGTTGCAGCGAAGTGGTCAGCGAATCGACGCGCGCGCTGATCCGCGTGATCGCGTTGTTCGCATTCGTCGAGAGTTCGTTGGCGTTGACGAGCGTCGATTTGAGCTGCGAGAGCAGTTCGGGCTCGGCCTTCTGCAACTGCGCGAGCACGTCGTCCAGGCGCCGGACCTCGCCCTGACCCTGTTCGAGCAAATCGCCGATCGAGGTCGGATTGGTGCCCGAAGGCTGCTGCTCGATCGGCAACACCTCGCGCGGATAGGTCGCCATGTTTTGGGCAACGTTCCGGGGCGGTTCGATGAGGATCGTCGGTTCGCCCGTGATCGGAGCCTGGATCAGAAAGCGCGAGCCGACCGGGATGTCGAAGCCCGACCGGATCGCCAGAACCACGTCGGTCGTATAGTCGGGGAGCAGCTCGATCTCGTCCACCGCGCCGATCGGCACGCCGCTCAAATAGACGGCCGCCGCGTTTCGCAACCCGCCGGCCGACCGGAAGTGGACGCCGATCTTATAGCCCCGCGCGCGCGTTCCGAAATCGGAGATCACGTAAAAGACCGCGAAAACCGCCAGGATGCCGAGGATCGTGAAGAGTCCGACTTGGGCTTGTTTGGACATATCGCTTCTTCCGGCGCCGTCCCGCTAGAGCGGGATCGGACCGACTTCACTCCCCTGTAAGAACTGCTGCACGATCGGGTTGGGCGAGCGCTTGATCTCGGGCACGGTTCCATACGCGATGATGGCACCCTCGAACAGCATCGCGACGTAGTCGGCCATTTCGAAGATGCTGGCCAAATCGTGAGAGATGACGACCGCGGTGCCGTTGAGCTGCTTGCGCAGGCGTTTGATCGTATCGGTCAGGACGTGCGTGATGATCGGGTCCAGTCCCGTCGTGGGCTCGTCGTAGAGCACCAGATCCGGATTCGTGACGACGGCGCGCGCGAAGCCCGCGCGCTTGAGCATGCCGCCCGAGAGCTCCGCCGGCATGCGGTCGCGCACGTTGGAGAGTCCGACGGCGTCGAGCGACTCGACGACCGCGCGGTCGATCTCTTTCTTGGTCATCTTCGTGTGCTCGCGGAGCGGCAGCGCGATGTTCTCCCCGACGGTCAAGCTGTCGAAAAGCGCCGCGAACTGAAACGCGAAGCCGATCTTGCGGCGGAATTCAATAAGATCGCGCGGCCGCAAGGTCGCCAAGTCGACGCCGCGCACGAGGACGCGTCCGGCGTCGGGTTGCCGCAAGCCGTTGAGCAGTCGCAAGATCGTCGATTTGCCGGCGCCGGAGAGGCCGATCAGACACGTGATCGCTCCCTCCGCCACGTCGAGCGTGCAGTTTTGGAGCACGACTTTGGTGCCGTACTTCAACGTGACACTCTCGACCTTAGCCAGCGCCGCCACCGCTAGCCGCCCGAGGCGCCGAACATGATGAACGAGAGGACGAAATTCGCGATGAAGATCAAGATGATCGCGGTTACCACGGCGCCGGTCGTCGCCTTGCCGACGCCCGCCGCACCGCCGCGCACGTTGAAGCCCTGATAGCAGCCGATCAGGACGATGATCGCCGCGAAGAAGATACCCTTGAACATTCCCTTGACGTAGTCGTCGAACGAGCTGAAGACGCGCGCCGAGTGGATGTAGGATTCGTAGCTGATCCCGGCCGCGCTCTTAGCCAAATACATCCCGCCGATGATCGCGATGATGTCCGCGAAGATGATCAACAGGGGCAGGATCAGCACGAGCCCGAGCAGCCGCGGGATGACCAGCATCTGCACGGGAGAGAGGCCGAGCGCCTCGAGCGCCTCGATCTGTTCGGTGACGACCATCGACCCGAGCTCGGCCGCGATCGCGGCGCCGGCCCGGCCGGCGACGACGACCCCGGTCAGCATCGGACCCAGTTCGCGCGAGGACACGTAAGCCACCGCCCCGCCGACCAGATCCGAGACGCCGTACGATTTGGCTTGATTGGCCGACTCGAGCGAGATCACCATGCCGGTGAAGAGCGACGTCAGCAAGACGATCGCCGTCGACTGAACGCCCAGCACGTATGCCTGCGAGAGCGTCTCCCCGACGCGAATCCGCAGGCGCCCGAGCGACGATCCCGTTTCGGCGGTAAGGTTTGCGATGCCGCCGGCATACTCGAAGAATCCGAGTGTCCCACGGCCGACATCGTCGAAAACCTTCATCCCCGCGCGACTTCCTCGATTCGTCCCAGGACGCCTTGCGTCACTTCGACCCGGCGTTGCGTCACGCCGCGCTCGGCCGTCAGATTGAATTGCAGTTGGCTCGCCCGCGCGAGGCGCCGGTCGAGATCGGCGAGGTGTGCGCGCGCCTCGCGTTCGAAGCCGCCGAAGTAGGTCCGGACGGCCGCCAGATAGCGGTCTACGGCCGCATCACTAGGCGGCGTCCCCGCGGCCAGCGCCGCGGTCATCTCGGTTTGGGCACGGCGCATGGCCCGGTCGCGGATGTAGAACCGCCCGACCTCCGCGACCAGTCCCGCCAGCGCCGCGGCGTCACGCGCCGGCATACACGGCGTCGAGGGCGGCGCGCTGATGCGCGAAGAGCGCTGCGATGCCGCTTTGCGCGAGGCCGAGCATCGCGTCGAGCTGCGCGCGGTCGAAGGGGCGCGCCTCGGCGGTGCCCTGCACCTCGACGAATTCGCCGGCGTCGGTCATGGCCACGTTCATGTCGACCTCGGCACGGCTGTCTTCGGAATATTTGAGGTCGAGGTGTGCGATGCCGCCGACGTAGCCGACACTGACCGCCGCGAGCTGCCGAACCAGCGGCCACTTCGGCGTTCCGGGTGTGAAATCGCGCTGCAGCGCCAGCGCCAGCGCCACGTACGCGCCCGTGATCGCCGCGGTGCGCGTGCCGCCGTCGGCCTGCAGGACGTCGCAATCGACGATGATGCTGCGCTCGCCCAGCAGCTTGAGGTCGGTCACGGCGCGTAGCGCGCGGCCGATCAGGCGCTGGATCTCGTGGGTTCGGCCCCCGATCTTGCCACGGGACGCTTCGCGCTGCGACCGCTCGTGGGTGGCGCGCGGCAACATCGCGTACTCCGCCGTCACCCAGCCGCGTCCTTGCCCGCGCAGCCACGGCGGAACCTTCTCCTCGATCGTCGCCGCGCAGAGGACCCGCGTGTTCCCGACCGAGATCAGCGCGCTACCCTCGGCATATGCGAGGGGGCGCGGCTCGATCGTCACGGGCCGCAGGGCGTCGAACGCGCGGCCGTCGGCCCGCTCGGCGCTATTCAACGGTCACCGTCTTTGCGAGGTTCCGGGGCTGGTCGACGTCCTTGCCGTCGATGTCGGCGATGTGGTAGGCCAGGAGCTGCAACGGTACGATGTTCACGATCGGCGAGAGGAGCTCATCGACCTTGGGCACCCAGAAGACGTAGTCCGCCAGCGCCGCGGCTTCGTCGTCGCCGTGATTGGCCACGACGACCGTGATCGCTTCGCGCGCTTTGGCTTCGGCTAGATTCGAGAGCATCTTCTCCCGGACGCGGCCGTCGGTCACGATTCCGATTACGGGGACTTTCGAGTCCAGGAGCGCGATCGGCCCGTGTTTGAGTTCGCCCGCCGCATAGCCCTCAGCGTGAATGTACGAGATCTCCTTGAGTTTGAGCGCGCCCTCGAGCGCGGTCGGGAAGTTGACGTAGCGCCCGATGAACATGGCGCTGCGCGCCTTGCGCAGCTTGCGCGCGGCGCGCCGGATCTCATCGGAGTTATTGAGGCACAAGTCGATCGCGGCCGGCAACAGTTTGGTATTCTCGGCGATTTCGCGCAAGCGCGCGAGCGGCTGGCTCTCGCGAATGCGGGCGAGGTAGAGCGCGAAGAGCACCATCGCGACCGTCTGCGAGACGTAGGTCTTGGTGGCGGCCACCCCGATCTCGGGTCCGCCCCGCGTGTACAGCACGCCGTCGGCCAAGCGGCTGAGGTGGGAGCCAAGCACGTTGCAGATGCCGAGCACGGGCCCGCGCGCGGCTTTGGCGATCTTGACCGCCTCGATCGTATCGGCCGTCTCGCCCGACTGCGACATCGCGATGGTCAGCGTGCGCGTATCGAGCCAGCGGTCGCCGTAACGAAATTCGCTGGCCAGCTCCATCTCGACGGGCAACTTGCATAGGGCGCGCAACAGGTACATGCCGACCATGCCCGCATGAAACGCCGTGCCGCAACCCGTTATCGAAATCTTGGTGATCGCTCCGAGCAAGAACTCGTCGATCTTCAATTCGGCGGCCAATTGTGAATCGCCCGACTCGTCGATGCGGCCGGCCAGCGTCTCCTTGACGACGCTCGGCTGAACGAACATCTCCTTGAGCATGAAGTGCTTGAAGCCGTCTTTCTCGGCCGAACTCGCATCCCACATCACTTGCGTGACTTCGCGCTCGAGCGGCTTTCCGTCGAAATCCATCAGCGAATAGCCGTCGCGATCGATCACGACCATCTCGCGCTCGCGCAGGATCACCTGTTTGCGCGTGTACTGCAGGATCGCCGGCGAATCGGAGGCGACGAACATTTCGCCGTCGCCGATGCCGACGACCAGCGGGCTCGCGCCGCTGCGCGCGAACACCAGCCGCTCGGGCGAATCCTGCGAGATCACGCCGAGCGCGTAGGCGCCTCGGACTTGCCGCAAGGTGACTCGCAACGCCTCCACCAGGTCGCCCGAGTCGTTGTCCTCGATCAGGTGAGCGATCACCTCGGTATCGGTTTCGCTGGCGAACACGTGCCCGGCCGCCGACAGACGCTCGCGCAACGCGGAGTAATTCTCGATGATCCCGTTGTGGATCACCGCGATCTTGCCCGTGCAATCGAGGTGGGGGTGGGCGTTGGCGTCGGAGGGGCGGCCATGGGTCGCCCAACGCGTGTGGCCGAGCCCCGTCGAGCCGTGCAGCGGTTCCGACCCCAAGCGCTCGGCCAGCCGGCCGAGTTTTCCCTCGGCCTTCGAGCCGGCCAGCACGCCGGACGCGTCGATAACGGCAATTCCCGCGCTATCGTACCCCCGATACTCGAGCCGCCGCAGCGAATCGAGGATCAGCGGGACGCTATCCCGTTTTCCGACGTATCCGATGATCCCGCACATACCGGCTACCTGCTACTTGATGCCTTCCTTGACCCGCTTGTAAGGAATACGGCCGAGTTCGACCTCGTCGAACGCGGTCGAAACCGGCTTGTTGGGGTTGGCGTCGTCGGTCAGCGCGGGGGCTCCGTTGTTGAGTTGCTTGGCGCGTTTGGTGACCACGTTGACCAGGGTGAACTTGGAGTCGACGTGCTTGAGCAAGCCGTCGAGGTCTCCGAATACTGTGTTACTCATGCGTTTTCCACGTTTCTGAAGATGGCGTCGTCGTAGTGATGGATGCGGAAGCGCTCGGCTCGGACGATCGCTTCCAGATCGTCGACCGCCGGGAGCGCGCCGTGGCGCTCGGGCGGGGCCTGTTCGTTGATGATGACGTAGTCGAAGTCCCGGATCCGCTGGAGTTCTTGGTGCGCGATGGCCAGCCGCGCGGCGATCTGGTCGCTGTTTTCCGAGCGTCGCGCGGCCAGGCGCAGGCGCAGGTTCGAGAATTTGTCCGGGAGCAGAAAGATCAGGATCGCCGTTGGGAAGGACGCTTTGATCGCCAGCGCTCCGTGGACTTCCGGCTTCATGATCACGTCGTAGCCGTCCGCTAGCGTCGCCTCGATGAAGGTCCGGGGGGTTCCGTAGAGATTGCCGTTGTACGCGTTGGTTTCCAGGAAACCGCCGCCGGCCAGCTTGCGTTCGAATTCCTCGCGGTCGAGGAAAAAATAGGCTTCTCCTTCACGTTCGCCGTCGCGCGGCCGGCGGGTCGTCGCCGATACCGAGTAGCGCAGGCGGGGCATCCGCGCGCGCAAACGATCGACGACCGTGTCCTTGCCGGCACCCGACGGCCCGGAAACGACGAAAAGTAACCCCGGGCCAGGCGGCATCCCGACGATCCCGCGGCTTCCCATGTACTGTCTCCCTGCCAAGACGAAGCAGCGCGCGTTCGCCAAGTTTCGGACGAACCGGTGAAGTTCGCAGTGCGGTGGCGGGGCGCCTCCCCATGCGCGCTTAAGGCTTGCAGCGTCGGGGTACAGCAGCGACAATTGGTGCGCTTGCACGTCGGAACAGGGGGCAACGTTTGAGACGCCGGCCGTTCAGGCTGTTGATAGCGGGCGGTTTGACGCTCGCCGTGCTGGCCATGGTGGTCGCCTTTGCCGGCCCGGCCCTCGTGCGCTGGGCCATCGGTGCGGCCGGACACAGCCTGGGCTACGACGTGCGCTACGGCTCGCTGGTCAACGCCGGCGGCCGGCTGACCGTGCTGCGCCCCGCTGTGACCTCGCTGCACGGGGAGCCCGTCTTCACCGCGGACCGGATCGAATTGGCCTATTCGCTGCGCGACCTCTTCGGCGGGCCCTACGCGTACGGCATCACGGCGGTCGAACTCGTGCGTCCCCGTTTGACGGTGATCCACCACCGCGACGGGTCGTACAACGTGACCGTCCCCGCGGCCCAACCGAGTTCGAAGCCGTTTACCGTCCCGCGCATCCACGTTGCCGTGCTGGACGGCTCGATCGGGCTCCTCGACGAAACGCGGATCTTCGCCCACAGCCGCCGGCTCGCGCTCGAGGACGTCCAGGTCAACGCCGACGTGAATCCGAGCCAGCGTTCGGGGTTCTCGGTGGCCTTCGCGCTCCAGGAGGAGGGCGGGCGCTTTCCGATCGCCGGGCACGGCTCGCTCGACGAGCGGCGGGGCTTCGAACTGTCGCGGATCACCGCTCGGACGATCGCGCTCGCGCCCCTGTTGGACTACGCCCTGAACTCGACGACCCTCCATTTCGCGAACGGGGTCGTCAACAGCGTCGACGCCCGCGCCTACGGGTTGCCCGACCGCCACGGCGTGATGCAGCGCCACCTCTCGGTCACCGCGAATCTCGATCACTTTCAACCCTATTTGGGCGGCTTGACGAAGCCGCTACGCGACGGACGCGGCGCCGTGCGCGTCTACGACGCCGGCGTGGCCTTCCCGAAGATCGACGGCTCGATCGCGGGCGTGCCCGTCCGGATCGCCGGCGGCGTCTACGATCTGGCCCGGCCGACCGTCCGGCTCGGGATCACGGGACGGGGCGACGTGCGGCAATTGCTGACGCTCAATTCGGCCGGCAAGACGCTGCCCGTCAGCGGCCCGCTCGGATTCAAGCTGCTGGTCGAAGGCGACGCGACGGAGCCGATGATCCTCGCGACGTTCGGCTCGCCGCGCTTGGCGTACGGGCACATCCCGGTCGATCGGGCGGAGGCCCTCGTCGCGCTGCGCGGCCAGGAGGCGGCCGTTTTGCGCGGAGGCGCGCGCTACGACGGCATCGACGCAACCGCGCGCGGCGTCGTCTTGCTCGCTCGACATACGAGCGTCGAACTGGTCGCCGGGGTGACCGCCGCGGCCCGTCGCGTCCCTTATGCGGCTCGGCTACTCGGCGACATGCGCGTGCGCGGCACCGTCGTCGCCTCGGGCGTCGATGCCGACCTCTTCACGCGGGGCGTCGTCACGGGTTCGGGTGCCGGACGAACCTTGGCCGGTACGTTTGCCGTCGACGGCACGGGCGTCGGAACGATCGGGCCGTTCGCCTTCGACGGCCCGGGGCGCGCGGCGCTCTACGCCCGGGTGGCGCTCGACCGGCCACGCTTCGGCGGCGGCGCCGCCTTCCTGACGGCGCGCGACTTCGCGTTCTCGACTGAGGGCCCGGAGCCGGTCTTGCCCGGCATCGCGGTGCCTGCGCTCCCGGGCGCTAACGGCACGCTCGACGGATCGCTGCTCGCCACGTTCGCGGGCCGGCATTTCGCCGCGTCCGGCCGGGCGCAGGTGACGCGCGCTCACGTGCTGGGCTACCCGGTCGACGAGCTGACGGCGCGCTTCTCCGCTTCAGAACACGCCGGTCTCGCGCTCGACGGGCGCTATCGCGGCTCGCTCGCCGAGCTCGCACGTTCCGCGCGCAGCCCGCTGGCCGTCCGAGGGAATGCCGACGTACCTTTCTCGATTTTGGCCCGCGGGCCGTCGGACGCGCTCGCGCAGATCCACGATGCCCGGTTTTCGGACGCGAGCATCGGCGGCGTCGCCCTCGAGGGGCTCGAAGCAACGGCGCGCTGGCGGGGCAAGGCGCTCGACGTGTACGCGGCTCGCGTTCGTGCCGGCGGCAACGATCTCGTCGCGCAAGGCAGCTTCGGCAACGGCGGTTCGCTCGCGGTTTCGGCGTCGGACGTCGATCTCGCGGCGCTCCGCGCGTTCGGCTTGCCGGTCCGCGCCGGCACGCTCAGCGCCGTCGCGACGGTCGATGGAACGGCCGGGGAGCCCAACGTCCAGGGCGGGATCGCGGCTGACGGCGTGACCTCGACGGATCCGCGCTTCGCCGCGCTTCCGGTCTCGGCCAGCGGGAGCGTGAACGTCCGGGGCGACCGGTTGACCCTGGCCGACGGTCAGATCGTGGCGGGCAGCGCCGTCGTCGCCTCCCTCGACGGCCGGCTCGACGGGCTGCGGACCAATCCCAGGAAAGCCGCCTACGTGTTCGACGCGAAGTTGAGGCAAGCCGACGTGGCCACCCTGGCGCGCGTCGCGCGCGCGCCGCTCCGCTATCCGGAGGGAACGCTCGATGCCGACGTGCGCGTCGCGGGAAGCGGCACGGCGCCGCGGGTGAGCGGCCGGCTCGCCTTGCCCGAAGGCTCGCTGAACGGCCTGGGCTTCCGCGACGCGAGCGTCGAGATCTCCGGAACCCCAGCCTCCGCCGCCGTGCGCGACGGGCGAGTGACCGTCGGAACGTCCACGTTGGCCTTTTCCGGCGACGTCGCGAGCGACCGCCAAGCGCTGGACGTCCGCGCGCCGCGGCTCGACCTCTCCGATTTCAACGACTACTTCGACGCGGGCGACACCCTCGGCGGCACGGGCGACGTGGCACTCGCCGTCACGAACACGCCGCATTCCTTGGTTACCAGCGGCCGGATCCGGCTTGCCCACACCCGCCTGCGCCGCTTCGACGTCGGCGATTCGCAGGCCGACTGGAGCACGGCGGGCCGCACCGTCCATGCCGACGCGAGCATCGGCGGCGCGCGCGGCCGTGTCGGCCTGGTCGCCGACGTGACGGAACCGGCCAGTCAGCCGCTGCGCGATACGCTGCGGCGCTCCTATCTCAATCTGGCGGCGACGGTCGCGAACGTCGATATCGGCACGTTGCTGCCGATCGTCGGCGTCCACGTGCCGATCGAAGGCTCCGTCGCAGCCAACGCCACGGCCCACGGGTCGTACCCGAACCTCTCCTTCCAGGGCCATGCGGCGCTGGCGAACGGTCTGGTACAGCGCATTCCGATTCGGACGGCTTCGATCGACGTCAGCGCGGCGCACGGGCGCGCCACGATCGCCGGCGCCTCGTTCGCCATCGACAACCTGTCGGCGCGCGCCACCGGCTCCGTCGGCCTGCAACCGAGCGCGCCCGTCGACGTGACCCTCCTCGCGCAGAGCGCCGACGCGGGGGCCCTCGCCAAGACCGTCACCGGCACGAGTTACGACGCTGCCGGCACGGTCTCCACGACGCTCCGGGTCACGGGTGTCCTGCAGCACCCGGCGATCGAGGACACGCTCGACGCGTATAACCTGCGGTACGGCCGGTACACGCTGCCGCACGCCCACGCCGACGTCGCCTTCACCGCCACGCGGGCGACCCTGCGAAGCGCCGAGGCGGACCTAGCCGCCGGCCGCCTCCTCGCGGACGGCTACGTGCCGCTCCAGCTGGGCGCGACGCCCGGCATCGGGCCTGAGACCGCCCCACTCGCCCTCGAGCTCACGGTCGACCACGTCGGTCTGGCCCAGTTCGCCGACCTCTTGCCCAAGGGGACGCAAGCGCTGGGCACCCTCGACGGCAAGGTGGCGGTGGCCGGCTCGCAGCGGAACCCGGGGCTGAGCGGTTCGATCGCGCTAGCCGGAGGCAGCTTCTCGGGACCGCAGGAGCGCTCCAAGATCAGCGATGCCGGCGCGACCCTCTCCTTCGCGCGGCGTACGGTCACGCTAGCGAACGCGACCGCGACGGTGGGCGGCGGCGCCGTGTCCGCCGCCGGATCCCTGACCGTCCCGAACCTGCGCGATCCCGTCGGCTCGGCCGGCGCGAACTTCACCCTCACGTCCGCGAACGCGTTTTTCGACCTCCCCCAGTTTTTCCGGGGACGCGTGCTCGGCGCGCTGACCTTGGCGCGGAGCGCCGGCGCGGCGCTGGTGGTCGGCGGCAAGTTGGCCTTGAGTTCGACGCGCATCCCGCTCACGGCGATCCTGCCGGGCGGTTCGCCGCAGGCGACGTCGACCGCCGCGCCCCTACCGGTGGCTTTCAATTTAGCGGTCGACGTGGGGAACGACGTGCGCGTTCAGAGCGGCCCGGTCGACATCGGAGCGAAGGGCGACCTCGCGATCGGCGGCACGCTGGCCGACCCGAACGCGAAGGGAACGCTGACCGCGACCGACGGCTCGATCAGCTTTTACCGCACGTTCCAAATTCAATTTCCGAGCACGGTTACGTTCGAACCGGCGAACGGGATCATTCCCTACGTCGATGCCACGGCCACGACCAGCGTTCCGAATCCCCCGACCGACGTGATCTTGCACGTCACGGGCCAGGCCACCCACCTCAACGTCGGGCTGGTGTCGGATCCGAACTACACGCGCGAGCAGATCCTCGGACTGCTGGTCGGCGCGCAGGCGCTGGGCGCGGTCAGCGGCGTAGCCGCGGCCAACGGCGGCGCGCCTCAAAATCCCTTCGGGGCGCTAGCGGAAGGCGAGCTCGGCACCTTGCTGACCCAGAATCTCTTGGAACCGATATCCTCGTCGATCGGCGGCGCAGTCGGTCTCAGCAGCCTCGCCATCAACTACAGTCCGGGGACCACCGGCGGCTTGAGCGTCGGAGCGCAAAAGAAAATCTTCAAGAACGTCAGTGCCGTGTTCGCCCAGTCGTTCAACTACCCGCCGCGCCAGAGCATCGGTCTGATTGCGAGCCCGAACGACGCGACCGCCATCCAGCTGTCGTTCTTCACCCAGCAGGCGCTCAACACGTTCGGCGCCAGCGACGGCGCTCAGAACACGCAGTCGACGAATCAATCGCTGACCGTCATTCAGCCGCTGACCGGGACCAACGGCTTCGCCCTCTCGATCCAGAAGAAGTTCAAGTAGCCCGGGCGCCTACAGGCGGTGTTCGGGGAAGTTCCCGCTTTCATAGGCGGGGGTTCGGGGGGTTCCCCCCCGTATAGGGGTGGCGGTGCTCACCGATTGGCTCATCGTGCGGCGGCTTGGGGCCGAGCTGGACCGTTCTCTCCGCGGCTCCCGCATCCGAGCTGCCGGGCGCATCGCCGACGGGCGCTTCGGCTTGCGCGGATCCGGCGGTACCGTGGCCATCGACGCCTTCGGGCCGACGCCGGTCGTGACGCTCGAAGCATCGCCGGAGCTCGAGCGCGCGGCGGGCTGGGTCCGCACGATGGCCGACGCACTCGAAGGGCTCCGGATCGACCGGGTGCGCTCGCGTCGCGGCGACCGGCTCCTCGCCTTCGAATGCTCGTCTCGCTCGCGGTTCGGCGTGGAGAGTGGGTATCGGCTCGTCGTCGAACTCGTGCCGCGCTTCGGAAACGTCGTGCTGCTCAAGGACGATACGGTCGTCAGCGCCGCCAAAGAGTTCGGTCGCGACGCTAACGCGCGCCGCGCGACCATCGTAGGCGAGGGATACGAACCGCCGCCTTTGCCCGCGCCGCCGGCGGGTGGTTTCTCGCTCGCAGACGCCTTGGGCGCATTCGTGAGTTCCGGTGACTCACGCGACGACGCTCGTGCGCGCGCGGTTGCCGCGCTGCGCGCGACGTTGCCGCTGTTGCCGCGGTTGATTGCCGAATCGCTCGTCGTGGAAACCGCGCAAGCCGCGGGCGCCGCGCCGACGGCGCTTGCCGAGCGCTGCCTCGCGCGAGGCCGCGCCTTGCTCGAAGCTGCGGACGGCGAACCGGAGGCCTCCGGCGACGTGTTCGCCTACCGCGATGGAACGCGACTCGTGCAATGTCACGTGCTGCCGCTCGCGCAATTCGCCGAGCTGACGTTGACGCGCGAACGCGCGCTCGTTCCGCTCTTGAACGAATTCGTCGGCGGCGCGACCGTGGCGCGTGCGCGCGTGGCCTTCACGACACGGCGCGCGGCGCTGCGCGCGCGAATCGAGAAGCGGCGCGCGGCACTGGCCGCCGAACGGGCGGAGCTCGAGCGCGAGCGCGACGATGCCGCCAAACGCGATCAGCTGCGACGGGCGGGCGAATTGCTGTACGCGCATCTGGCCGACGTGCCGGCCGGAGCGATCAGCTTCGTGCCGCCGAGCGAGCCGGCCGTCACGATCGCGCTCGATCCGGCGCTCGACGCGAAGGGCAACGCGGCGGCGATCTTTCGCCGCTACCGCAAAGCGGTCGCGAAGCTCGAACACGTCTCGCGCCGGCTCGCGGAGTTGACGGCGGACGGTAGCGTGGCGGACGAACTGGCTTGGGAGCTGGAACGCGCCGAACCCGAGACTTTGGACGACGTGGCCGAGAGCGTCG
>Ga0116227_10005535_pt1 | contig 26518 bp, 27 predicted proteins | sample S1TSphgellanicum_FD_89693 | JGI IMG/M metagenome (GOLD analysis project Ga0116227, IMG submission 89693) | Host-associated microbial communities from peat moss isolated from Minnesota, USA - S1T2_Fb - Sphagnum magellanicum MG | ecosystem: Host-associated > Plants > Peat moss > Unclassified...
ATTCGGATGTAGCCTCCGCGACCAGCCGCAAAGAATACTATATGGGGGAAGGTGGTGGCTTCCCCCGAGTCCGGGCTGTGGTGAGTCTTGTGTGTCCAAGTGCCCGTGGCAAGTCCCAACACCCAAGGGTGTCCCGAATGCTAAACTAACCCGTTTTGGTTGGTTTTTGGATGCAGATTCACACGAGCTAAACTAGTCCCTCTTCCTAGTCTAATCCCGGGGCTCCCAACTCGACCTTCTACCCCTTTTTTAGAGTTGGAAGCCGGGAACGTGCTACCAAGTCTCAACTTTCCGCAACTTGACTTTGTGAAACCCTCAAGTGGGTTTCACCCCGTGATTTGGGAGCGCGTCACGTTAATGAAACATTGATAAAAAAATTTAAAGGATCTATTGGCAAGGAGTCATCCCATTTAGGAATCTAGGAAGTTCAAGTGTGTGTCAATTATGCAATATGTGGGCCATGGTGCGTTTGCATGTTCAAAATTTTCTAACAAACTGAAATGCGACAAATGTGAAAGGGGGGCATAGAATAGAAAACTATGGACTTAAATGTTCCTATCGTTTGGTCTAGGACACACGAAAGAACATTGCTCGAAGAAGAATGGAAAAGGACCTACTGGCTCTACAAATTATTTGAAGGTTCTGGTTAATGATGAAGAGGCTACATTGGCATAATTAAACTAGTTGTGTGGAGTAAAAAATAATGTTTTTTTTGGAACAAGAGCTCCAAGAAGAAGGAATCTAGTGGTGACTCCTGAGGTTGAAGAAATGAAGGAGGATCTAAGTAGGAGGATGCTATAACACCAAGGAAATTTGGAAATGAAATAAGTACTTCCAAATCCAAAATTTTGACCCATTTCTTGAAGGGCAAAATAACATCTATTCCTTTGGAAACTATTCTGAAAATTCCTAATGAGTTGGAATATCTTAAAGGCTTGGTGAAGTTGGCTAGAAGACATAAAGATGAAAAAGCTAAACAATTCGCACATGTTGCAGTAGTTTCGGTACTTCCTATAATCAAGCAAATATGCATAAATAAAAACCATAGAGGTAAAACATTACATTTGACTATTGAAATACAAAATGGACTAATAGAAGGCCTAATGGATATAGGTGCTTATATGCTAGTAATGGTAGCTGGGATTGTTAGAGAGCTAAGGATTATGCATATGGTATTTGGAACGGAGAATTACAAGACTATGTCAGGTATTGTAACCAAAGCCTTGGGGAGGATAATTGATCTTCTTGTCAAAGTTGGAAATATTCAATGTAGCATGGTCTTCTTGATTATGTACACTGATAGTGATGACATCTTGTTAGGTTTAGATTTTTTAATGAAGATCAAAACAATAGTTGATGTGGAGAAGGTGTTATCTAGGTACATAACGGTCTAGGAATATATGGCTATTGAATTATTGCCTTTAGTTGTGGTCAACATGTTACAACCCATTTTGGAATAAACACAATCACAGTCCTTTCATTCTATTGGGAAACAATGTAGGGATTATCTATTGAAAATCACTTATTCAATGGAGATGCAAAGTTCATTGATCCAGATGATGATCTCATCTTTGATTCTAAAATGAATGACTTTGGGAGTGATGTAGACGATGATCATGAATTGATCTTACAAAGTGAACAAATGTATGTGGAAGACCTGATGGATCAAGGGCTTGATGAGTTGATACCAGAAAAAGCTCTGACATAGATGCTGAATTTAAATATACAACAACATCATAAATTGTTGGAAGGACATCTAACTGATGAAGATGACTAAAATAGGCCTATTTTAAGTACCTAGGTTTAAGAACCTAAAGTTTAAGCCTAGGATTAAGAAGCCAAAACCTAAACAACTAGGCTTAGGTTTAAACACCTAAAATAGGCTTAGGCAACCTAGGCCTACCCTAAAAACCTACATTATGTCCTTTCCTAGGTTGCATCTAAAGCTAGGCCATTAAAGTAGGCCTAGATATATACCACCTTGGTGGGTGGGAGTAGGTAGGTAAATATAATCTTCTTCTTTTTTGCTAATACACCTTTTTTATTAATTCATCACAAGTAATATTTACACTTTAAATATATTTAATGCATGTATTGTGTGTAGATTAATATTTTTTCATCTAGTTATATAATTTACAAAGTTCAATTTGTTGACAAATGATATGGGATAATTTTACAACATATTCTCACATCGTCCTTTGTCCCATACAAGAATACCCAATTTTGACCATTTTATCTTTTTCATACTTTGTCCAAATGAAAATAAATAAATTTTATTTTAAAATATTTTTGAAAATCTACACATCTATAAAAAATTAAAAACCAAAATATCAAGTAATTTGACCAAAAATGCATTTGAATCTTCATTATTCATACATTTGAATATCAATGAAATCTTGAAGTTTTTGAATTTTTTTTTCTTAAAATGATTTGTAAATAAACATATTTAAAATCATGGTTATATATATATACACATGCACGATATTTCCCCACCTTTTAAAAATATAATGAATCAATAAAAATAATATAAATGTTGTGTTATGATGATTTATAATTAAAAATATATATTTAAATAAAATATGTTATTTATGAAACAAATATTATTATTTTAAAATTTTATAAAATCTAATTAATTATTAAATTTTCATAATTATAAAATTTATAGGCATATATTTTTTAATTTCATAATTTTTATCAAATTTTATTGTGAGCAATAAATTTTAATCTTATTTTTAATGTTCTTTTTAGTTCATTAAATTTTTTTGAAAGAAATTATTAAAAAATTCCAAGTTGTATGACCAAATACTTTGGTAAATGAATAAATATCAAATTTTATATTCTTTGCTACCCATCACATGGAAACATTAAAAACAATGTCATTTTGGGGCATTTGGATTTCTTTTGATTTTTTTTTGATATCATTAATAAGAATACATTTCATTATTTAATGTCAAAAAATCAAAAAAATATCTATTAAAATAAACCTTCAAGCAAGAATCTCAACTTGAATGTTTTTATCATATTTTAAGCATCAAAATTTTTATTTTTTTATAGTTTCAAAACCTTTGGCAATTTGTTTGCCATTTTTTGGGAATTTTTTGAAAAACGAAAATTTTGCCCCCAAATTTGTTTTTAGCCACTATCCAGAAATTCACATTAAATAATTAGTGATTATAAGGCAAAAAAATTAGAAATTATAAGGTGTTAGTTATTTATTTGTGCACTAATTATTTGTTTGATCATTTGTAAGTTTAGAATATGCTTACTAGGTATATATGTATGTTTACCTTCTGATTTTTTTCCTTTTTAATTCACAAGTTTTTAATGTTTCAAATTGTAAATTATTAAATAATTATATGGTATTCATGAAGAAGATTTTTAATCACATAATCATATCCATGAAGACTTTTAGTCATGTAATCATATTCACGGTTACATGAATACAATGAAACACAAAAACATGGCATGTATGAATGTATGACTAGAAAATGGGCACTAGTCATATTTGTCCTAATCATAAATGTCAAGTTTTGGCATAGTGTTATATGTAGGGTATAGGCAAAGTAAGGTAAAATATTTAATTAATGTGACTTATATGTAAGGTTAGGTATATATAAAGCAGGTATGTAAAGGCTATATACATATAAATAAAGTACATATAACCTAAGTATGTATAGACCAAATACATATAAGTTAGGTTATACCTAGCCTAGCTACGTGTAATTAAGTAGGCCTAGCCCACCTTAACATAAATATAGATCATTATATACCTAAATAGGTACATAAGAAATATACTAGTACCTAGTTTTGGTACATAGGCTATGATATATTAGCCTATGTATAAATTATAATATATTTAACCTAACTATATTAGGCTACAATATACATACTTTAAATACATATCCTATTCTACCTAACCTAAATAAATATTGATTATCTTAACCAAGGTATAACTTAATTATATTTAACTAGGTCATACCTATGTTACATTAACAAAACATAACATAAGTATATTTAATTTAGCCTAGGTATACTTCTACTTATATGTACCTAATATTCATTTTTATGTTACCCAATGGCTACATCAAACTTAAGTACAAACATGTGACATTTAAACATTGGCCATCCAAGCTAAGCTATGCGGCATTTAATTTATATGGTGGCTACCTACCTACTTACCTTGTAAGGTGGTTAACTTTCTGCACAATGCCTAAAATGACCACTAGAAAAAACCAGCCAAGTGGTTTGAATAGTGAAACAAAAAAATTTCAACCATTCCCAAAGGCATTTCGAGCAAAAAATTCTTAAACCGCCATTGCCTTTCATTGCACAACCACTTTGGTGAGTTTATAGTGGGATTTGCCCATTCAACAAAATCATGAATGGTTTGTCTAATGTGAAGACCACTCAAAGTTAAATTAAATGGTTCATTGTAATGGTTTGTCCACACATTTTCTAATAATGTAGTGATGTTGATGACACCAATTAACATATTGTCAATATCTAATGCAAAAGCAAATTCAAATGGGAAGACTTATTATATGGGAAAAAATTGTTTTCATATCAGTAATTTTTTAATAATTTTTATTTGACTTCATGTTTCAATTATATAAAACAAGGTGTGGACATTAAATCACACACCTACACTTATTCCAAAGCAAGCTAACATGGTTGTTTAAAACAATGGTAAAATATTTCAATTATAGTAACTTCCAAGTTTTGGATCATTTAAATGTATATACGCCATGTTAATAACTTAAAGTTATCTTTGTTTTATCATCCCAAGTTTCAATTAATAATCCCACTATGGATTTCTAAGCAACCAAATAATAATAAATGATGTGTTTCACTTAATCATTTGAATGTGCACCATCATGCTTGAACAGTGGATATCAAGTCAAAAATCAATTCATGGCCTCACAATAGATACTAACTTAGAACAACAATAATAATGTGTGTGTATATGATGGTGATAATGTATCGACATTTATACCATTAACACCACTATTTGAGGTGTAGCTTGAGGAAAAAACAATCCTTGTTTTCAAAGTATACGCAACCACTTCTCAACTTCACTCCTTATTTTTATTAAACATTGCAAACGCTCTTCAATTTGTCTTCCTAGGTCGCAATATGGAGAAGAGGATGGAGAATAGACTTAAAGAGATTACAAATTTACAATTCCCAAATGTGGAACTTGTGTTTTTTTTCTCATTTCATCTTTTGTAGCAATTGTTTCCTTTTTATGTCTCTTCTTCTCTTGTTCATGCATAACGTTTTTTCTAGTTTCTTTCTTTTTTTTCACAATTCTCTTCAACTTTTCAAGAAAACTCTTGTCACTTATGCTACTTAATTCAAAGACATGAAAAACAATGTAAGTATGGGATAATGATTGTTCACAAACATGGTCATGAGAAATTGGTGCTCCTAACTTTCGCCTCTTCTAATTTATCACTTCAACTTTTACAATTTCCATCTTTGAAATGTTGCACTTTTACAACCATTTGACATTGGATGAAAACACGATTCATCCAATTCCATTATAATAAAAAAAAAGTCTAGAACGAGATTTTTGTTTTTTCATTCGATCAATTGAATATGTACATTATGTACTATTTCATCATGATTGTCTTTTTCTTTGTCATTAATTGCACCATCACTTGTCTTGCCTAATATACAAATGTAAGAGCTTTTGCACTTTATGTTTCATCATCCAAAAATTGGTAAGGTTTTCACTTGTTCACATTAATAAGTACAACATTTGAATCAAACTTGTTCATTATGATTAAAATAATAGTATTATTTGGTAAATAGAAATGTACTCTATATGGGCCAAACCACTTCCCTGTGAATTTTCCAACATGTGTTTTCTATCCTTTTGGGAACCATAACACATGATCCCCAAATTTAAACTTCTTTTTTGGATATCGCTACTAACTCCAAAATGCACGATTCGACCATTGATTGCTAGTGGTTTCTTGTGTTGTAGTTTGTTAGTATGCAGTTTTTCCAAATTTGTTAATCTACTAATGAATACCTTAACAAAATTGGTAAGCACATATTATATCCTAGAATTGTTTTATGCCTACTTTAAACAATAGAAATCTCACTTCAATTACTTATTTTGATAATTTTAGATCTATGGTTTTAGTATTCAAAATAATTATGGTAGATTTTTTTTACACAATTTTTTTTTTTACAACTACAGGTCATTCTACTCAAATTTTATTTCCTCTTTAAAACAAAAGTTGTGGTCAAAATATAGTTAGATTATTAGAAAACCAAAACACAACAAGTATAGAATAAAATCCATACTTCTTTATTTACTCAAAATTGATCATATCAAATATATGTAATCTTAAAGGTAGAAATCAAAATTGAAAACATGAAAAATATGTGGTAATTTCAAATACCAACAAAACTTTGAAATCATACTATGTGTTTTTTTTTCAAAGATAACAACTTTTTAAGACTAATTATGTGTAAAACAAATTATACCAAACTCCAACAAATTCCATAACTACATCCTAAGTTCTATTCCTTTCAAAAGTAATTCAAAATCAAATTTGACCAAAAATCTTAATCCTATCTAGCTCCCACCACCTTCTTTAATCCTTACCATTCTTCTGATCTATTCTACCTTAGTTAATCACTATCATACACCGGGTAATAAGAATTTACATAGAATTATGGTCCCCACTAAATGCCAATAGAACATATTTTGTGGGCATTAAAGGATGTAGTATGTAGGTTAACTCGTATGGAGCATATCAGGTATGGCTCCTTGTAAACTATTTTATAAGAGAAAAATGTTGCAAGTAAATGTTTTTATGTATGATGATACACAAGTGAATGTTCTAGAGGAAGCATTACTTGCCCATTCCCTTATATGTGAAGCATATTCATTTCTAGATGGATATTTTGGATATCATTAAATATTTATAGCTTTGAAGGATAGATATAAGACAACGTTCATCACATATATGCCTTTTGGAATGAAGAATGGATGTCCAACTTTCTAGAGAGTTGTGACAAAAACATTCAAAGAATGTTTGGTATTTTTATGAATAAGCCCATGTACTTGTACATTTGACTCAAGGATTTTTATGGGGCTATTTTTTGCAAATAACATTAATTTGAAACAAATTTAAGTGAAAAAAATTGAATTGTCTAATTTAAGATAATTCATGTGTCGGTGGTGAGTTTTCACATTCATACATAATTGTGAATGAATATTTTAGTTTACAACTAGAAATGCAAAAATTCCCAAAAATTTCAAAAATGAATTTCAATGGACAACTAAACATGTTTTTTGGCAAGATTTTTTCTTGCACATGTAACTTGCACCTAAAGCTAGTCTTTTTGAACCCATTGAACATAATTTTTTTTCAAATGGTTGAAATTTTTTTTTTTTTCCTTGTAGCCTTTTTCTTTCAAAATTTAAAGATTTTGAAAATTTTGTATAATTTGGTTCTTCATCAAGTTCATATAGTGAACATGTATTTTCATAGAAGGGTGCATGTTTTTCTTGTAAAAAAGTTTGAAATCAATTGTATGACTTTACGCATTCCTTTTGATTCCTTTAAAAAAAAATTGCAATTTTGACATTTGATATAGTTAGTTTATAGGACCCAAAATGACATTTACATAATATCCAAATTATTTTAAAGTATTTTTATTAATATAATGAGACATCATTTTATCTATTGGCATACGACAATCCACTACAATTATAATAATGTAAGATAAACAAAAATCCAAAATTGTACTTTGCAATATTTTAAATATAGGTCATTCATTTTTGGTACCCCAATCATGAATACATCCACATCTACATAAGGGTCTATTACATATCTCCTTGGTGCAAAGCTAATTGGTACAACTTTAGTGACATGTGAGTGATTCCTTTATGTTGTCATAATAGGTTCAATATATACTAGATTGTGCGAATATAAATTCTCCATTAGTATTTTAAGAATTTTTTGGTTCCCTATAGATTATGGACATCCTTCTTCATTAGCATGCACAAACCAATTTTCATTTGTAAATTTTGTAGTTGTACCATACGTCATCGGTTACTGCAAAAAGTTGTGGAACTATATCAATTATTCATCATGAAATGATACATTGCTATACTATTCGGTTGTAGTGTCTACCACTTGTTTGTTCCACATTCAAAACATAGATCCATTACATAATTTGAAGGTTGCAGTTGTTACACCATTTAGAGCAAGATGGGTTACAATGGTTCTAATTATCTCTAAAGTAAAATGCAATTATCTGATCAATCAAAGTACCTTAACATCGAAAAGAATCTTCCATATTTCACACCTTTCTATAAGGTGGTCTATTTCTCTGTAATTTCATTGTTGTATCAGGTATGCAACATTTTGCCACATGATCATTATGTTTTGCTCCTCCTCTAAATCCAATTTAGTTTATACTTTAGTTTGGAATTGATTGATGGTTGCATCTTATACATTTTTCCCAATGAAAAGACATTTTGTAAGAACATGGCCTTCTTTTCTACAAAAATTATAACGATTGGGTGTAGGTTTGGATTCTTGATATGCACTGTGATCATATCTACTCCATACTTGTTTTCTAAGTAGAAATATGATTTGCCAATTTTGCCTAACCCTATATTCATTGGTTTGTAAAACATTAGCATTAGTTATTGCTTTCATTCCTGCATTATTTATTGTTATTAATGGAATGTTAGCTTAATTTTGATTAGTACATTATTTCAATTGCAAAATCCTGCTCCTTCAAATATTCTACCTAAAGTATAGTTTTGACATATTGTGAGTATTACCTATTCAAGTTCATCATTGTCCAGGTCTTCCTCCCACTCTTCATGGGGTCAATACGAAGGTGAACTAGATTGCCAAATAAAGTTTTTATTTGTGCATTTTATCTCTAACCTTTCTTGTACCTATTCACATACATGTAATATTACTTCAAATCTATACAAAATTACCATGTTTTCAAATGACAAAATCATCTTTGTTCTTTCATGTACCCTTTGTTGTAGATTATAAGGGTAACCATGTTTGCATTATTTCCCCATCCTTTGGTTCAACTTCCAAAGGTACTACCTTCAACAACATCCTCTCTTAGTTATTGGGTTGCCTCATTGTTCTACAAGTAATGCGTCCCAAGGTGCCATAACTATTATAGACGATGTCTTATACCTTGTAGGCCACTCCTTGTTTTAGATATTCTTGACATAGTGTATTGTATTCTTTTTAGAGTATGAAACTATGTTGCTTCATTCAACATCTATAATTCCATTTCTTTTATGTTTTCTTCTTCATCCTATTGGATTACGAGTTGTTCTAGTTGTTTTTGTAAGCTTCGAATCATCATGCGATTCATGTTCATCCCCATGCTATTACTCTTCTTGGAAAAACATTATTACAAATCTAAATCCTTATAACATTTGTTTTGCTCAAATTTGAATCCTAGCAAATTCTTAACCAATGTTGAATATTTAGATTTAGAGAAAATTATAAAAAATTACATATCTTTTATGTGCTTATATAGGAAAACAACCAAAATGAAAATAATCCATAAAGTCTTGAATATTTTACCCCAAATTCATTCCTAGGGGATGGCTACCAATGGTAAATGTTAATATTTTGTCATTAATTTATTATTAATTCCATGGGTCAACATATCAGTATGTAGATGTTCAAAATGTGTAATATTAACCAACTACAAAAATCAAAGAGTAAACCTAAACAAAATCCATATATGTAACATTACAACATTTGTAGTAATTTGAAAACAAATTCAGACTATACATAATTGGAAGTAGGAAACAGAAAACCAAATACAATGCAACACAAATGTTTTTATTTGTCAAAAATCTTCTTTAGATCCTATCATGAGTTTTTCCTCATCCTCAAAAGTATTCAATTTCTTAATGATCACAATTTCAAAACTCTTCCCATAAGTCCTTGATAAACTCGCCATGAACATGAATTCAAATTATCAACCAATCTTAATCACTTGGCCTTATGTTGCCACTCTATCCTATAATGACATTTCCTCTTGTCCACTCTATCCAATAGTGATAATACAATTACGTCCACTTTGTCCAATGGTGATAGAACAATTATGCCTTTAACATTTCTTGAGAAAATTTTGAAAATAACAAAATGTAACAATACACAAAATGATGTATTAAATTTCCTTTTTCACACATTCATTAATTAGATGATGGTTCATGCAAATTGATGTTGATAGTTAATAATCAACAATTAAATCCTTGTTGTGAGATATCCATACTCAACTTTAATTTAGTAATGATGAATAAAAGTTGACGTAAGTAATATTGAGTGGTAAAAGTTAAAGTGTCAAGTAAGTTTTCATTAAGTAAATCAATGAAATAATTAGTCAAAAAAATAAAATAAAAATAGTTGTATCAATGTCATAAAAATAGTTAATCCTTAGGGTATTTCTTTCCCATGTAATTTGTTGAATCAGTAGGGTAAACTAATTACAAAAAAATGTGTTATTAAGTGTTTTATATGATTTTAATTTGTTAATATTAATAATAGAAGGGTTAGGATCAAATTTATCCACTATGAATAGTAAAATAATGATGTTTGATATTGAATTTAGTAAGAACCAAACCAACAATGTACAACTTTCCTTAGAGAATCATCCACAAATTTGGGAAACCAGAATATAAAATCCCCAAACAAAAATGGTTTCTAAGTTATTCAATTATGAAAGCATAGTGGGGTCCAAATTCTTTAAGGTGTACCAATAACGACAAAAAGGACCTAGTCCTTAATGGAGTCTTTTTTTGTACTATATTTTGATCCCCATCAATATTAATGAATCAAAGTGTGTCAAATTTTATAAGTACCATATTTTAAACCACTATAATTTTAGATTCCATCAATTTCATCCATTTTGTGTCTTTACATGGTCAAATAAGACTATGTAAAGGAGTACATAAAGGGTGACATTGTGACATTATTTTGGTACTCCTTAAAGAATTTGGACCCGATGCATGATTCCACTAATTAGAAGCAATAATTTCCTATGTTTTCTATTTCGATTCTTGTAACTTTTCCAAATTTGTGAGTATATTGGTCAAAACCCTAATCAATGTTGAATCAATCTATGTATTTGGGTAAGTAAACAACATGTTTTCAATAAGTAATAATGGATGTAGTCCATGTACCAACCAAAAGGGAATATAACCCATAACGAACTTATAGGTAGTTCAATAAGAAAATAATATTGTGAAAAATAAATGCATCCTAATCAATACATTTATTATAAATAAGTTTGGTCAACAATGTATTAATCACTTTTTAATAGATTTAACTTGTCCATTACCTTACGGGTTGTTAGGTGTGTTAATTTCCTTGGTTAAATCCCAATTAATTAAAAATAAACTAAATTAGTTTAATTGTTTGGGTTTTTATTTCGAAGTGATTTAGGTGTGAATGAGGTTCAAGATATTTAATGGGATATAATCTCAATTTGTGTAATCTCAAATTCCTTAATATGCAAGGGAGCAGGGATGTTCCTTTTTCCTTGAAATGTTTCAATGGATTCATAAAACTCTATGCTCAATTGATGAAGTAGATGATATTTTTTTTCTTCAAACAATAAATCCCAAAAATAAGTATGATTCCTAGTTCCTTTGTGATAATTTTATTTTATTTGTAATTAGAGTTTAAGGAGTTCCACTTATCTTTACACATTGTTCCATTTCTTTGAAACTTGTTTTTGGTCTTTTGTTGTAGCTTTTCAACAATCTTGTCCCAATGTTGTGTAAAAGGTATCATTTGTGTTCATGGATCAATGAATTCCCTCAAAGTTGTGTGCTTTGAATGCTTACAAAAAATGAGTGTTAACATTTTTGTATGTTCTAAGTTGTCATGTTTCTAAAGGAGTTGGAAATTTTTCATCACTACCATTACAACCTATTTTGCTATTGCCATGACCCTTGCCTGGACCATTTGTTAGTCGGCTTCCTATTGGTGAAAATCCTTTTTGTAAAGATCCAAGTCCTATTTGCATTTGTGCACCATGCAAATTTGTTTTGGGTACTTGTGAATTTGTTGTTGATGCTTGCAAGTGCACTTTTGCTTGTGATGAAACACCTACTTATGAGTTACAACTAGAGATTGCTTACAAATTTGTTATCAATGCTTGTAAATTTGTTGTTGTTGCCTATGAATGCACTTTTGCTTGTGATCAAATGTTTGTTTACAAACTACCACTAGAGATTGATGCCATCACAACAACACCAAAACTTCATGGCAAAACATCTTCCCAACAATTTTTTTTGATAACACAACACTTCTTCACAATTGAATGATAAAATTGTAATGATGCTACTTTAACATCCTCGTTTCAAGATTGCTAGTTTACCAATGTTGTTAGCATTTTGATCAAGCAAGAATCTAAGAATTTGAATTTTTTAAATTTTCGCACTTGTGTCCTAACAATAAACTATCATTCATTGATAAAAATGTTGTTAATATGTCGTGTAGGCAATACATATCAACTATCTATCGATAGGCATTGAGATGTATGAACACTATTATGTTCACGACAATTTAACATTGTCATTATATGTTGGTGCTAATTAACCTTAAGATAGTTAGGCTTTGTAGACAAAGGTTCAAACGGGAGAAATAAACATCATTTTTAAGGTAAAATTTTTTTAATTCAAAAATTATGTAATTCTATTGACATATAGCCCAAAGGATAGTTCAACCCTAACAATGAGAAGGTTTGGAGTAAATTTTCTTTTTTTTTTAATAAAGCAAAGCCCTCACCTGGGGCTTTAAAATCAGCATAAAGACCTGCTCTGATTTGTTTTTTCTGTTTTTTTTCTTGTTATACCAGATGGGTATCATGGGTAACAAAAGGCATCATGGCAAAGCCAAGAAAATGTGACGGGTATGATGGGGAACACCGGGTATCACCCCCAAACAAACAGAAGAATAAAATGTGAGGCGTTTCAAAAAACAGAACTGCCCATAGACTGCAGAGAAAAATAGACATATTTTGTGCAAATAAATATTTTTTTGATTACACGAAATAATAATAATCAGAGGAAGTCTTTACAAGATTTCATAATTGGTCAGGCCAATTTATTTATTTATTTTTGGGGCCAACCCACTTCTTTGGGAAATTTTGAATGCCGAACCTGAGTGACCGGTATGGTACCCGGCGGGTTTGGATTTGGGCCAGTTAGGGCGGGCTCTTCAGTGAACCCCTAAACTAGGGTTCAATCTGCCTCCAACGGTGAGGCAATGAATTAGGGTTTGGAGGAACATCACACCTCGTCTCCCTTCTGCCGCATCTCTCTGGGCTTTCTTCCGTTGCCGCTTCTTCCACCTCGCAACCCCTAACATTCCTGCTCCACTTTCTTCTCCAGTCTCTAAATCCTCTTGCTTGGTTTTCGACGCACTGAATTCAGTTGTTTTGCACTTGAATTATTTTTTGATTGAGTTATCCGTCGACGGCACCACCGGTGCAACAGTTTGGGGTTTTTGTTATTTTGTTTGAGGACTTGGGGGTGAGCGAGGGGGGGTTGGGCGGGGAGGAGAGGAGATCGAGGAGGTCTTGTGATCTCGGAAGCTCGGAAACATGGCGAAGCGTGGACTGATGGAGCAGGATCTCAGTAAGCTAGATGTGACTATTTTGCATCCCTTATCGCCCGAGGTGATTTCTCGGCAAGCCACAATCAATATCGGTAACTCTTTCCCGGTTTTCTCTTCCCTGTTTTTTCTCCGTTTTCGTCTTATTTTCCCCTCTCTTTCTTTTCTGAATTTCCCCTTATCCCTTAGATGGATAGGTTTTTCCTAGTGATTGAAATTTTCAGAGCCTTTCTGCTTCGTTTGACCCTGTCAGCTACACACAGAACGTTTCTTCTGAGTTTGAAAAGGTGGAAATAAGGGAGAGAGAGATGGCTTGGTCTTGACAAATGTGATGCCATGGTCTTGACAAATATCAGGCACAATTGGTCATGTGGCACATGGGAAATCAACTGTGGTGAAGGCAATATCTGGTGTGCAGGTATGTCTTTCATTGTTCTTTTCCATTGTGTTATTCTGATGCAGGTTTTGTTGTTATTGAAAGAAAATCCGTACATTCAGGTGTCTGTCAACCTGTGGAGTTGTTCTTTGTCTCATATCTAGGTTTCTTGTTAAGCTCTGTGTATATTGTCTCTGTTTTGCTTGGAACACAGCTGCAACATGCAGCTTTCAGGAATGTTCCTTGTGGCTTTTTCTTGCTTCCTAGCAGTTTCCTCATACATTCAAAACTGTCTCTGATGCCTTTTGATTATGGTTAGGGCTGGTTCTTCCTCGCAAGGTGGAAATGTGGGCAGCATGTTTAGCAGTTCTGGCAAAATAAGTCTTATGTGTTTTCATGACCTTTATTCTCACACTTCCTTTAGTGTATTGGCCAAATTGGATATTCTGCTTCATATACCATGCCAGCAGTTAGCAGATTTAAACCTGCAACTACTAGCAGGAGGGTTATGACACCCAACTCAATATGGCATTGATCTCTGAGCTGGGAACAAGCTGGTTGCAGTTTGGATGAGGATAATGTTGACTTTTTTATTAGCTATGTCTTTTTAGTCCTGGCCTACAACATGATGGAGTCTTCCCATTGCTTTCAGAAATGTGACAGAGACTCAGCACACAGATTCTGTACAATGGTTTTCCCAAAGTCTGGGCCAATTCTTATAAACTTATTGATGTCCACCGTTGGGAGCTGATAAGGTCAGTGGGTAGTCATGCAGCTTGTCAATGGTATTTGTGATGAAGGTGATGGTCTGACACTTTGTGAGTGACTCTCACAAGGTTGTGACTGCATTAATCTCATGTTACATTTCAAGTGTTATGAAGATTTCTCTGCAATGTCATATGAGCTCTGAGCTGGGGTGCACTATAGAATTCATGTTTGTTTCATGTGTGTTGATTTTTGCCCGCAAGATTTTAATGCTGCTTGCCATTATGTGACTCAGAGTCTGGTGTACTTGAAGAATGCACCATTGTTATGATGATTGGGAGTCTGTACATTGTTCTCTCAGTTTCATTAGCTTGTCCTCTTTAGTTGGAGTTTTTGGCAGAAATGAGATGCATATTTTTATATGATGGTATGCAGACTGTGCGGTTCAAGAATGAGCTGGAGCGCAATATTACAATCAAGCTGGGTTATGCCAATGCTAAAATCTATAAATGCGAGGATGAACGCTGCCCTCGACCCATGGCTTACAAGTAGGGCCATGCACATAATACCTTGGGTAGACTTGTGTACCAAGTACACGTAACTGTAACCAAGACAACAGTTGTATTTGTCTTATCTTCCCTGTCACTGAATCCAAGGGGATGCAATCCAAGAATTCCTCCCCTGCTAGTTCTCTTACCTTTCCTGAAGTGCAGTGTTATTTGGCTGTTGTACTAGACTATTGCAAAGCTGGGGATCTGGTGTGTGAAGATATGAGAAAGAAGGGAATGTTATTTGGTTGGCCTTTGTCTGAGAGCTCCTCTAATGGCTTGTTTCTTTTCTAGGTGACATCTTTTTATGGAGGCTGAGGCAGGAGTGCAATTGTGGTTGCAGGGCTTATGGGAGTGGAAAGGAGGATAGTCCACTCTGTGATGTTCCTGATTTTGAATCTGCACGCATGAAGTTGTTGCGTCATGTGTCATTTGTTGATTGCCCTGTAAGTGACCCCAGAGTTGCTCACTTCATTGCTCATGTTCCACTCAACAAATATGTATTTTTCACATTCTTGCTGCAGTTATGCTGTGCTGCAAGCAGAAGCAAGAGATATTTCAGTACTGTCATGTTCAAAGCCCTCAATTGTCCTCAACATAGAAGATGATGTGTTCTGGGATTTGATGTGTTCTAAGCATTGTGGGTATTTGTCTGAAGGGTCATGATATTCTCATGGCCACCATGCTTAATGGAGCAGCTATCATGGATGGAGCATTGCTGCTGATCGCTAGCAATGAGAGCTGCCCCCAACCTCAAACATCTGAACATCTTGCAGCTGTTGAGATCATGCGCCTAAAGCACATCATCATTCTGCAAAACAAGATTGATCTCATTCAAGAAAGTGTGGCCATCAATCAGCATGAGTCCATTCAAAAGTTTATTCAGGTGCAGGGAAGTCTACTCCTGTGTTTACAACAGGATTGCTGTTATAGATAAGTGTCTATTTTAATACGTGCAAGAGTCTTTTGGGTGTGGTAGGCAGAGGAGCTTGATGAAAGACAGCAGTGATAAGGGTGTTACATGTATCTTACACCTTCATCTGCTTTTGGTCATGGCAGGGGACGATTGCAGATGGAGCTCCTGTGGTTCCAATTTCAGCACAGCTCAAATACAACATTGATGTGGTGTGTGAGTACATTGTGAATAAGATCCCAATCCCAGTGCGTGACTTTGTTTCACCCCCAAACATGATTGTTATTCGCTCATTTGATGTTAACAAGCCTGGTGCTGAAGTGGAAGAGATCAAGGGAGGAGTTGCTGGTGGCAGTATTTTGAGGGTATGTCATCTTCCTGAAACTTGTTCTGTTATTGCTGTAACTGATGAAGTCACGGGTTCTCATGACAGCTAGTCACTGTTATTCATGGTGAAGGTGTCTGGTACTTTGTGAGTGACACTTCTAAGGTTATCATAACACATTGTTGTTGGGTTAGTTTTGTTCTCTCTGGAACTGACATGAGGTTCATTCAGAGTCTCTTTTTGTGGACTTTTCTCTGCAGTCTCCATTGTATGGCTACTCCAGTACCTCACCACTACAAACTATCTGCTGTATTTTGTATCTGATGTCCTCAACTTGAATTTGGATGTATCCAGGGAGTGTTGAGAGTTGGGCAGAAAATTGAAGTACGGCCTGGAATCACAACCAAGGATGAGAGTGGTGGGATCAAGTGCACACCTATATTTTCTCGGATAATATCTTTGTTTGCAGAGCAGAATGAACTGCAGTTTGCTGTGCCTGGTGGCCTGATTGGAGTGGGAACCACAATAGACCCTACACTCACACGAGCTGATCGTTTGGTTGGTCAAGTTCTTGGGGAGGTTGGAGCACTCCCAGATGTATTTGTTGAGCTTGAGGTTTTCCCAAATCCGAAAACCAAAAATCCCTTTTTCTGTTTGACCAGGAGGTTGTATGGCCACATCATATGCTGAGGTGTGAATCTTAGATTACATCAATGCCTTGACTCTTAAGATTAGAGATGCCTACAAGTGCTTGAAACTGACACTATTGTGGAATATGTTTTGGAATTGTGCAGGTGAACTTCTTCTTGCTCCGCCGATTGCTAGGTGTCCGAACCAAAGGCACAGAGAAGCAAGGCAAGGTGTCAAAGCTAGCCAAGAGTGAGGTGCTGATGCTCAACATTGGGTCCATGTCAACAGGGGCTCGTGTAATTGCAGTCAAGAATGATCTTGCCAAACTGCAACTGACCACTCCAGTCTGTACAAGCAAGGGAGAGAAAGTGGCTCTCAGCCGAAGAGTTGAAAAGCATTGGCGATTAATAGGATGGGGCCAAATCCAAGCTGGGGCAGTAATTGAGATCCCAAAAGCAGTATAAAAAATTGGTTGTCTGTGAATTACACCCAACAAAACAGACAAAACAGGTCTTTCTCACAGGGAGCAGTTAAGACCAGAAACCAAACGCAGTTACAAGAGACATACCAACAATGTGGATGGGAAGGGCGTTGCTGGGAACTATTTTTGTAAGATGGAGAAGACGATGGGGTATGAGTGTTGCTGGACGTCTTCATAGTTTCTATTATCCAGTTGGACTTGCAGAGGCTTGCCCCACAGCAAGCGTCGGGTGTTGCCGACCATTCTTAGGCTTCAGTCGCAACTTCTGTTATACATCTCTGTCAATGTATCTTACATATTTGTTTTGTGCATCAAAACATTGTGATGCCTTTCCTCACCTTTCATCATCTGCTCTTTTAACCTGTTGACGAGAATGGACTGTCTTCATGTAGGATGCTGTAGAGGACTTGGCATCTACTGCTCTCACATCATGTGTGCTTGTGCGCTCCTTGTTGTGCCTCTTGCGGGGGATATTCAAAATCTTGCAATTAGTCATTCTTTAAAATTTGGAAAATCCCTCAGCACAGATTTGAATTAAATCATTGGCAAATTTAAATCAGCGTTTCTCTTCCAGAGACACTTGGCTCCACAAAAGAATGAGTATTGCCCCATACAAACGGTTTTTGTGAATCGAATCAAGAAATTTTGATGACAAATGTCATCATATTTAGATAATTGATGGTAGCAGATCGTCAGAACATAGCAGCATGCGAAAAACTTCCTACTTTCCACTGTGACCTGTAGCGAAATTTGGATCATTCCTCTTGTAGATGATCGCCAGTGTGGCTACATCATAAAATTGAAAAAAAAAAACAAACACTGCAAAATGAGGCAGCTAGATCTCAGCAAAAATGTCAAAACACTTCTAATTTGCGATCACGGTGGGACTCGAACCCACAATCTCCCGCTCCGGAGGCGAGCGCCTTATCCATTAGGCCACGCGACCACATACCCTCTGTGTCTTCTCAAATATTATTTACCATTTAAATTAGGGTTATGCCTGAGGCTGCAGGTTATACCAGAATAAAGGCCCATGTGAGGTGGAGTCTGAGTCTGGGCCTGATTCTGGTTATATAGACCTGCAGCCTAGGTTCACCAATTGTAAAGACCCTCCATGAGGTGCTCTCCCATTACATGTAATGATCATTGTTGTGAGGGTATGCGATTTGAAGGGTAAAAATCAAAGGTTCAGGGTTAGGTTCTTGTAACTCGGACCTAAGTTGACCTCAACTTGTTGGAACCAGCACAAGAATTAGACCTTTGAAAAAATGTTTTGATAGATTCGAAAGTGGAATCAGAACTGTGGAAAAATATTTTTGAAAATAGGGTAAGAATATATATGTAAAAAAGTTGAGTTTTTGCAAAAGTTAATAAGTAGACTGAACTTTATAATTAATTATTAATTTTAATTAGTTGTTTAACTCTATATTTACATAGACCCTTATTTGAATTTGTTGTAAAACTTTGTATTCACATAATTTTTAGCATTGGGGAATGTGTAATGTGTACATGAAACCAAACATGCCCCATTCAAAATCGAGTCCAAAGGTTCTTGAATTTGAAAAAATGTGATAGAACCAGAACAGAAGGGTTCAAACCCTTAACTAGAGAATCATCAAATACAACCCAATCGTCACAAATTTTTAAATGTCAGAACTGAACCAGAGGTTCTCTCAAAAAGGAAGAACCAGACAACCCTGGTAATGACCTGCCAGAAATTTTGCAGTGTATCTGGAGGTAACCTTATGAAGTATATTTTTTCATCCAGGGGAGCTGGGAGAGCATTTCGTTTTTCATAATACCCCCCTCCTATTTCGCCTTGGTTTCTTCACTTAAGTTTTTGGCAGGTCTTATCGCCTCATGCACCCTTATTTTGGTATTGCCCTCGACCTAGTGCTTTACCCTTCACTAGAAAAGTTGGCACAGGTCTGTACAGCTCCTTCACGCTTCCTCACATGCAATGAAACTGCAACACTAGCATCCATGAGGATTGGTGCAGGTATCAAGACATAAGTCTTTGGATCTTGTCTTGAAGACTCTACTCCCCTAACCCCTAAACGTCAGGGCAGATCACTCTCCCTTGGGATTTCACCGCTGACATTTAGGGATTAAGGAGTTTAGAGGTACAACTGAACTTAACCTGAAGGAAAGGTGGTATGATACAGCAGTGCAAGTGCCCCTTCCATTGTATCCAAAATTTAAACATTCGAGATATCCGTAAAGTGAGAAAAAGACAGCGTCAGTACTCCGAGTTTGGTCATACGCAGGGTGAGATTTTTACAAATCCTACATAAAAAAGTACATTAGCATTCAAGGGGGAGTGAAACTCAGAAAACCATCAATTTTGATGGTTTCCTGAGTTTCATCTTGTCTTTCTTTTTTCCTGACCGCCTCCACTGCCACTACATAGATTTTCACTGCTCCTACCTGTACAGCTACTATAATGCCTCTTGAACCTTGTGCATTAAATGCTGAGATTCAGCATTTCACAGTAAGATTTAATAAAATTTCCTTACCTTGCGGATACCACTAAAAGAGGGTTTAGGGGGCTGAAAGACAAGGTGAAGACAGGATGACTTTACCGATACCTTTATTGTGTGCAGGAAATCCAGGGGGACAACCAAAGGACATAACAAATATGCGAGGTTCAAGTTCCTCCATTTCCACATCTGTTAAAATTTTATATTAGGTAGTCATATTGATGCAAACCTCGGTGGAGCAATATTTCAGGAATGATAGTGCAAATCACCTTAATTTCTTTTCACTTGCCTTCTGATTGCTGGAGGTGGAACCACACAAAGCCCACCTTCAATTGGTCCTACTTTTCACACTAACTTACTAAAGGATTAGTGCTAACATTCTAGAGATTTGGGTCCTTGAGTTTATGATAGACACTTCAGAGGATGGTACTAGTCTGGCATGATAGCTTTCCATGTTGGAGCAAATATGGAGTTTGACATTGCAGGGAAGCTAAATAGAGATGCCATCTGCTCCAACTTTCTGCTCACCCTAAACCCAAATAACCATCTGCTCATCATCCCCCAGCAATACATATACAATTGTATGGACATGTTGCAAGGGCAAAAATCGTGGTAGTGAAACGATAAAAGAAGTTCTGTTATCTATATATATTTTTAAAACTATATTAATTATTAATGTTTAACCTGCTCTTGCATTTGCCTTCGTAGCATAGTGGTAGTGCGTTCCCTTCGTAAGGGAAAGGTCGTGAGTTCGATCCTCACCGTGGGCTTTTTCTTATTTTACTCTTTTTGCTTCGTTTTGTATTATATCCCCACTAAATTTACAGATCTGCTCACACACTTTTTCTGACGTTAGATCCCACAAGATCAAATCTTTCTGAGAACCCTCGTTCCCTTATTACCACAGAGGGGATTGCTTCATCTTCCCTATTAGGGGTTTTTTCCATTTTTCTTTTTTAATTATATGTATTTCCTTCACTTTTGTGCTTTCCAAAGTCTGGTGGATTTTTCTAAATTTCAAGCAATTTTTTCGAATTTGCAATAAAATTTCCGAATTTCTTGCTCACCATAGTGCAAAAATTTGCTCAGAAAAAAAACATGGTGCCCTATTAGTAGGGATCAAATGTGTGTGTGTACATTGGAAAGTCATCCATTCCAAGACTATTTTCAACAGGTAAGGTGTTCAAGTTCATCCACTTTTTTCAATGTTGGTGTCAGGGCTTTTTTTTTTCCTTTTCTTTTCTTTTTTCAGTTTTGTGGTTTCTAGAGTTTGGTGATTTTTCCCAGAAAAATCAGCATTTTTTTTTCTCAGATTTTCACTCAAAACAACGAAAATTTCCAACTTTTTCCCTTTTGTTTCAGGGTCATCAAGTGGCAAAAAAAAATCACCAAAATAAAAAATCACTGGTCAGTGTCCAGATGAGGCTAAGGTAGAGCCACCTAATTCCATCACTACACCCTAAACCAACCCTTATGGTGGTCTCCTATCACCACTGGTTAAGTTGGGGAGGGGGGAAATGGGTAACATTCTACAATAATGGATTAATTTACCATAAGGCACCTTTTTATCACCTAACCAAAGCCATTATGTATGTTTTAAAAAACAGTCTTTTGCACTAATAAAACCATAATGGATGTTTTTTTTTAAAAAGTTTTTATACACTGATTAGAACAGCAATGGAACTAATTTTGTGTGTATTTTATGGATCTATCATAAATAATAGATTTAGGTGACTAGAAGGCTGGTTTTCAAGATGAATTATGTTTAATTTCAAAATTTTGAGATGACAATAAATGACATGTTTTTCGATCTATTGGTTAGCACTCTTCTGAATGGTTCTAAGCATCTCAGATGCAATAATATCAAGTCTATTGGGCTCTCTTTTCAAGTTGAAGTATGTAAAATATGTTTCAATGCTTTCAGCTGATTTCTAACTCAATGAATACAACTTGGCACCCTAAAAAACTATTCTACTTTTGCTGAATCATTGTTTCTCTTTGCTTACATTCAACTTTTGAATGTGAAGACAATAGTGCAATAGACAAATTGTTTGCAAGTTCATCATTGAAGAGCTTTACATACATGGGTATTGGTCTAGTTTGGGGTATATAAATGTTCATTCCACCATTTCGAGACTCAAACCAACTATCTAACAGTACTAGCATAAAGAGTCTTTGTCAAAATGAGGAACTTCAATATTCAACAAAGCGTGAGGGTTTAAAGGAGCATGATCCAACCTTCATGCATGATGTATAAGGAGAAGATGAAGGTCCAACAAGCTGGGAGGAGTTGAAGCAACAGTTCAGTTCAAGGACTCGGGCTACACTAGATTCTGGGTCAGAAACTTACCCCGACATATTTCAGAATCATGCCATTACACCAGGATTTGAAAATCGTCCAGTCTCCCAAAAATCCTACACTTGCTACCCAAAAAGAAAATTTGACTTACAAGATGCAAGCAAGGAAACTGGAGCGATGAGTCCTTGAAAAAGGCCTTGACGGCAGGGGACATGGGTTCTGCACTTAGTATGGCAGGCTGCAGCTTGTCATTTTGGCATTCCAAGGACCTTTTTGAATGACCATGTCAATGGAAAAACAAAATCTCGAAAGAGTGGAAAGGATGCAACGTTATCTGCATGAGAAGAGAAACACATTGTCAATTGGGTGCTACAGATGCAACAAATTGGTCTATTTGTGTCAATTCAAAAACTCAAATTTGAAGTTGCAGAAATAACACAAGAGAAAGTGACACCATTCACACATGGTGTTCCTAGGCAAAGCTAGTGGAAATGGTTCAAAATAAAACACCCCATTGACTTTGAGAGTGGCTCAAGGGCTAGAAATAAGTAAGGTCAAAGGGCTAAATGTGGACAATGTTGCAAGTTTCTATGCAAATTTGGAAAAACTCTATGAACTCCATCCCACGTCTAGAATTGTGATGAGTCAAGAGCACAAGCTAGATGTGGTGGCCAAGGGTGAATCCTTGCAAAGAAAGGCTCACATTTCATACACTATTATTCCAAAAGAGCGAAAGTGGTTGTCTGTGCTCACTTGTATCAATGTTGCAGCAACAAACATTCCCAATTCCTACATTTTCAAAGGGAAGTGGATGTGCAAAAACTACATTAAGCGTTGCGAAAATGGTGCCACCATGGCCATGCAATCCAAAGCTTGGATGACCAACCAATTATGTGCTAATTGGATTGTTCATTTTGTGATGTTGGTGAATGATGGCATGGAGTACATTTCTCATCTTTCATTTTAATCAACACCTTCTAATCCTTGATGGACACAATTCCCACGTCACTTTGAAAACTATTCAACAAGCTAAGGATGTGGGTTTGGATTTACCCACCCTACCGGCCCACACTTCTTAGAACTCCAACCTTTGGATGCGAGTGTCTTAAAGTCATTCAAAATTGCATTTTGCAAGTTTCGAGATATTTGGAATCTTGTCAACAAGCACGAATTTGCACAAAAGGAAGATTTGGCACAATGGGTTTCATTGGCCTTGTAGAAATCCATGACAAGAAACATCTTGAAGGGCTTTTTAAAAACATGAATGTGGCGTTTTGATCTTAATGCAATAGAGGGAAAAATGGGGCCAAACATGACATTCTTAACCAAGGACGTCTCTTATCTAGATTCAAATAGCACATTTGATGTTGAAGCTAACCAACAAACATTACAAATCAATGTTTTTGAATTTCAAAAGCTAGCAATGGAGGGCATATTTGAAACACAATTAGAACGATGTCACTAATTTGTGGAGGAATTGGAAGATGATGATCGATACATGTCCAACCACACACCACAATCAAATGTCACTACTTATGTCCAAGATAATTAACAACAAAACATCTCCAAGTTTTTTATTATGTCGCAACTGGAATGCCCAAAAAGAAAGAGGTTAGATCATCCCATCCTTGATTATAACAAATCAATCATCATAACAAGAGAGGAGTACCTACAAGCTTTGGAATGAAATAAAACCTACCAATGATTGTGAATATAAGAAATGAGAGTTGAAGGAGACCAAAGAAATAAGAGTGCTCAAAATAATAGTTGAAAAGGTAGCAAAGCTTGAAAGAACTCGAGAGAAATTTGCCAAGAAATTTATAATGAGTAATGGTCATCAAAGAGCTTGAAGGCTACTAATGATTGACTACATGATGCCATCAAATCAAGTGAACCAATCCAACAAGGAGGTTATTTAACACCACATTGTGGAAGTATCCCATCATGGTGCAAATATAACTAGGTGATTTTAAACAAAAGGAGAAAAATGAAATTACAAAAAAAAGACATGTCAAGGTGCCACCATTCATAGAACACCCAACACTTTTCTAACCTTCAACATTTCAAGTTGGAAGACTCTAGTGATGTTATTAAATAAGCTTACTTACCAAATTGATTAGTTAATATCTTCAACATGCTAATTTTTTAGCACCATAAACAATTTTGCCCCTTTCAAATGCAAATTTAAACTAGTATAGGCAACTATTAAAATCATACCTCAAAAATGATTTTTTTTTGAAAAAAGCATATTGTCATGCTAAGATTACATTTTTCTTATAATGAGGAAGAGATAATTCACAAAATCCATAAACATGTCTAGTAGTTGATGTTATAGTTTGCAAGTACACTAAAGTTGATGAAGCACTGGATCAATTCAACATTAATGACCATTATGTAAACCATCAACATTTAACACTACATTTAAGTGCAAAGATGTTATAACTCAAAATCACATTGTATGAAATGCAAGGATGTATAACCTCACAAACAAAAACTACGATCTTAGGTATAAAATTGTTTGAATTTATTTACAATTCAACCTTACAATGACTACATTCTCACATATTTGCATTTTTTTGTTCAACCACCATCACCACTTGCCAAGCATTTCTACCTACACCAAGTTCCCCTACCAATCCTTTCAAAGGGAAACAAATGCCATCAAAAACTAAAATGCACTCATATTTAACAATACAAATCAAATAGTTGAACATTTTGATTAGGGATCACATTGACTTTGTTATTAAATTCCATTAAAATTGCTACTTCAAGAATTGTAAAACATGTTTAACCAATATGTTTACAAACAAGTAGAAATTAAGAAACAACCGCTACAACAAGAATTTTTCTTCCAATATGTGTTTAGCAATATTAGCACTATGAACACATATATACCTATTTTGTAACATTGTTGATACTTAGAACATGTGTATATGAAGTTCAAGTGGAATCATTTTTTAGGGATTTATAAAAATGTTATATTTTAGTTTGTTTATTTTTACAAATGGCATGCATACATGTATAAAGGTTTAATCAATGATAATTAAATTTATTTTTAAAAATTAAATCATGTGATATTGATGTGTATGTTTATAGTTTAAAATTTTACATTAAAATTTTTTAAATAAATATTTTAAATTGATATAATATATTTACATCTGGAATTCTGAAATTAAAATTTTTATAGAAGCATGGAATTAAAAATTTGGATTAAATTTAATTTAGAATCTTAATTTCAATTTTAATTTATGGCCCAAAATATTAAATCAGTTTGACACAATTATTAATAATATTATATTGATATTAAAATGAATTTAAAAATTAAAATTATATTTAATTTATAACTAATATCATAATCTTAAAACATTAAATTTGAATATTGAATTTAAAATATTTATTTAAATAAATTATAATTGTGTAATTAAAATGTGAAATTCATTTATTATGAACTTACATAATTAAATTATGATATGAATATGCATTAGACTTGAAATATACATGTTTATATTTATGTGATGACATAATATGTCACAAGTTGAAGTATTGGTTAGATGGTTAAGGAGTTGGTTTGTGGCCATGGAGATGAAGGTTGAATTCCTTCTAATGACATTCTAAACTTGATCCTAAATGATTACAATATGACTACATGGTGTTGTAAATGACTATAACATGACTACATGTGTCTTAAATGATGAGATATTTTTATTTATCCATGTGAACATTACATGTAATTGTTTTGGACACAACTTGACACATGTCATGTTGAGTTGCTTAAGCAAGTTGTCTGGCACAACTCTAGTGACTATAGTCATTTAATCCAAAATGAGTATAAGTCTAGTTGTAAACATAGTTGTTTTTTTCTAAAATCCTATTAATGTTTAGCTAAATAACTTCTTTCAAACATGTGATAAAACAAATATTGTTGTTAAAAATGTTTGGGCACAAAACATTAAGACTTCATTCCATCTTGCACTTTTTATATTACAAGCAGGGGTATTAACATCTCTCCAAAATACAAAACTATTTTGCATCATTAATAATGTCAATTTCAACAAACTATTTGTTTTTATTCATACTAGTGTGAACCTTGTGCATAATGCACAGGTGTGTTATTTCAAGAA